>Ga0209536_100003122_pt1 | contig 26781 bp, 21 predicted proteins | sample DeeMarSeWOR28_12_FD_187461 | JGI IMG/M metagenome (GOLD analysis project Ga0209536, IMG submission 187461) | Marine sediment microbial communities from White Oak River estuary, North Carolina - WOR-2-8_12 (SPAdes) (version 2) | ecosystem: Environmental > Aquatic > Marine > Intertidal zone >...
TGTACCAAAATCCTATTTTTGAGATGGCTTCTTGCTTTCTCAAAAATGTCTTTTGGCCCCATATCTTTGTTGGGACCTCCTTTCAAATCCTCAACAACCTGCTCGCGGGAGGAAGTTTTTCTTGACATTATATACCACATTGTGGCAATTAAAAAGAGCCTTTGCACCCGAACTTTAGACCGAACCTTTCTTTCAGCAGCGGATCGCTTTCCTTTTTGGCGCAACGCCTCTTGTTGAACAGGTCCAGACGGAGATGGTCTGATGAACCCTGACAGCTGCACCCAGAAGTTTAACCCGCCCTGCAGCATCGGCCGCATGAGGTTTTATTTTCGCATGTTCATTATTGCGGCCTTTTTGCTTGTTCTGGCTGTTTGGCTGGATTACTGGCTGAGGGGGGAAGCGGGCATTGCGAAAAAATTTGCGGCATTTATAAACAGTCAATGGGGCACCGGCGCCCTGTTCGGCGGCGGAATTCTGTATGTCATCCTGTTGAGCCTGCCTTTCGTACCCGGGGTTGAGTTGGGTGTGTTGCTCATGTGTGTTTTTGGAAAAGAAGGAATTGTCTTTGTCTATTTTGCCACAATTGCCGGCTTGAGTCTGGCTTTCTTTATCGGTCGCCTGCTGCCAAAAGAATGGATTCAATCTCGCTTGCAAAAACATAAATTTTCGCAACCCTGCCAAGACCCAACCGATGAGATCGACGCAATGCTGGACCATCTTTCCCGCAACCGGAAACACAGCCAGAACCGCTTTGGGTCTTTTTTGTCGAAATATCGCTATCTGATGATCGGTATTATGTTGAATGTGCCTGGAAATTACCTCATTGGCGGCGGCGGCGGAATTTCTTTGGCCTGCGGGATCAGCCGCCGCATCTCATGGAAATGGTTTTTGCTGACCGTTGTTCTGGCGGTCTCACCGGTGCCGCTGCTGGCCTTCCTCGGCATCATTCAGCTGGAAACCTTTTTGAAAATTGCAAAATAAAGGAAAAGTGCCCCTCTAAAAATCGTGAATATAAGCCATTAAATTCTTTGGAAATGCGCTAGATAATTTACATGCGTGTTGCCGCCCAATGTGTATTTCCTTAAAATCGGGTTGTAGTGCAGCCCGGTTAAATCCTTAAATAACAGGCTGAAATCCGCGGCCCAGGTTTTGAGTTCGGCCGGTTTGATAAATTTGCGGTAGGTGTGGGTGCCCCTGCGCACCAGGCCGAGAATATACTCGGCACCGATAACCGCAAACAGAAAAGATTTCAGATTGCGGTTAAGGGTGGCAAAAAACACATCCCCACCGGGCCTGACCAGCGTCTTGCAGGCCGCCACCACCGAGGCCGGATCAGGGACGTGTTCCAGCAGTTCCAGGCAGGTGACCAGATCAAATCGATCCGACCGGGTTCGGGCAAACTGCTCAGCGCTCGCCTGAAAATATTCCACCTGGAGTCCGGATTCACTTAAATGCTGCCGGGCAACGCCCAGGGCGACATCGCTTATGTCAATGCCGGTAACCACGGCGCCCATTGATGCCATGGCCTCGGAAAGAATCCCCCCGCCGCAGCCGACATCCAGCACCGCTTTGCCGGTCAGCGGCGCCCGCTGGTTGATATAGTTAAGCCGCAGCCCATTGATGTCGTGCAGTGCTTTGAGGTCCCCCTGCCGGTCCCACCAGATCGAGGCCATGGCTTCAAATTTGGCAATTTCAGTCGCATCGATGTTCGGCGTGGGTTTATTCGTAATATTTTCGGTCATCTTAAACAGGGTAATCAAATCAAAAGATCGAACGGTTCGTTGTCCGTTGTCAGTCGTCCGTTGCAAAGCATGGGACCTGCAACTGACAACGGACTATGGACAACGAACAATATCTTTATGAACTTCTGCCGGCCAGATTCCACAATTGTGACAGGAGCATGCCCGCCAGCATCAAACCGCAGCCGACAAGGCCGCGGGCCGAAATGGTCTCTCCCAGTATCAGCCAGCCGCCGATGGCAGCGAAAACAGCCTCCAGGCTGAGCAGAATGGCGGCATGCGCCGGATGGGCGTCTCTCTGGGCAACCACCTGCAGCGTGTAAGCGATCCCGACGGAAAGCAAACCGCCGTAGAGAATGGGAATTGCCGCCGCAATAATGGAGTTGAAAGTGATGACCTCGAGGTTTGAGGCTGCAATCAAACTTAAAATCGAACAGGCAACGTACTGCGAAAAGGCTAACTTAATGGGATTGATTCTGGGCGACAGCCAGCCGATGATCAGGACGTGAGCGGCCCAGAAAAAGGCACCGATCAAAACCAGCAAATCGCCCAATTCGATCGTAAATTCTTCGGTTATACTCAATAGATAAAGACCAATCGCCGCCAGGACTGCACCAATCCAGGTCCCGATCCTGGGCTGCTGCCGCCAGAAAAGACCCAGAATCGGTACGATAATCACATAGAGGCCGGTGATGAAGCCGGCCTTGCCGGCCGTGGTGTACACCAAGCCGATCTGCTGCAGCGAAGCCCCTGAAAAAAGCGCCAGCCCGAGTGCCCCGCCGCCCAGCAGGATCGTTTTCAGACCGGGGGGCGGCAGAATATTTTTGGTGGCGGCCGGATGCTCGCGGCTCAACAGCACCAGCGGAAGCAGCGACAGGCTGCCGATGGCAAAACGAATTCCGTTGAAGGTAAACGGGCCTACATAGTCCATCCCGACCCGCTGGGCCACAAAAGCAAACCCCCAGATGACGGCTGTGGTCAGCAACAGCACGTCTGATTTTACGGTTAAACCTTTCATAAAACGGCACCATACCCGCCCCCCTATACCGAGTCAAGCCAAGAAAGGATTTACTCAGAAGAAATAAAAAGGTTGATAAATACAGGCTTGAAGAATAGGATTGAGTGCGGTTTGAAAACCACCTTTGAACACCAACCTAACCTTTCCGCCGCGGCGGATTGGGTTTGGCCATTCTCTTCTGGGGAATGGTCAAAATAAATAATCCTGCTAATCCTGCCAGCCTCGCCGAAGCCTTGGCGAAGGCGGGCAACTCCTGTCTAATAAAAAGAAGGATCCGACAATGAATCTGGCTAAATTTCCCCGTCGGCGCTATACGGAGGGAAGGACCCCGATCGAGAGGCTTTCTCGGCTTTCCGATGACCTCGCAGGACCGGCCATCTATATGAAAAGAGACGACCTGTTGGGACTTGCAGGCGGGGGCAATAAGACCCGCAAGCTGGAATTTCTGGTGGCCGAGGCACTCGATCAAGGCGCCGACACGCTGATTACCTGCGGTGCCGTGCAATCCAACCATTGCCGCCTGACGCTGGCAGCCGCCGTCAAAGAAGGGCTCAAATGCAGGCTGGTTCTGGAGGAGCGAGTCCCCGGCAGTTATAAACCGGAGGCTGCCGGAAATAACTTCTTGTTCCAGTTGATGGGTGTCGAAAAAATTACCGTCGCCCCCGGCAGTTCGGACATGACGGCAGCCATGCTGGCAGCGGCCGACGAAGTCACCGCCGAGGGTCGCAAAGCCTACATCATCCCCGGCGGTGGATCCAATCCGGTGGGTGCGACCGGATATGTGGCCTGCGCGGAAGAAATTCTGGCCCAGACATTTGAATTGGGAATCAACATCGATCGGATCATCTGCGCCAGCGGCAGTGCAGGGACTCATGCAGGCCTGGTCACCGGTTTTTACGGCAACAACAGCAACATTCCGGTGATCGGCATCAATGTCAGCCGGTCGAAAGGTGATCAGGAGGAGCTGGTGTACGATCTTGTGAAGAGAACCGCCAGACACGTCGGTGTAAATTCAGCAATTCCCAGAAATGCCGTTGTTTGCTTTGAGGAATATGTCGGACCCGGTTATTCCCTGCCGACACCCGAAATGGCCGAAGCCGTCCGAATGCTGGCCCGTCTGGAGGGCGTTTTGATCGATCCGGTATATACGGGCAAAGCCATGGCCGGACTCATCGACCTGGTGCGCAAAGGCGCCTTCAAAAAAGATAAAAACATTCTTTTTGTTCATACCGGCGGTTCGCCTGCGTTGTATGTGTATATGGATGAGATATTGGGTACAGGGTATAAGGTGTGAGGGATAAGGGGTTGAGTCGCTCAGTGCCCAGGTGTCAGCTGTCAGGTATAGGCGTAAGGCATAGGGTATAAGGTAAATGGACTGAGTGCCCCCTCCGCTAAAGCTACGGCTCAGCAAGCTGAGGTCCCGTCTTTGCTCTGTCGAGCTGCGCCGCGGTAAACCGAGATAAGGATTCACCAATTTTATTTTTCTTTGTGCACTTTGTGACCTTTGTGGTTAAGAAAATATGAAAGAGAAGACGATCGGCATATTGGGCGGCATGGGCCCCGAGGCCACCCTGGACTGTTTTGCCAAAATTATTAAAAACACGCCGGCAAAGAAGGATCAGGACCATCTGCGCGTGATCATCGACTCCAACCCCAAGGTTCCGGATCGCCCCGCAGCCATCAGCGGTGTGGGCGAATCACCGATACCCGCGATGGTTGATGGATGCCGTTGCCTGCAGCGTGCCGGTGCCGACTTCATCATTATCCCCTGTGTCGCCGCGCATTTTTTCCTTGAAGCGGTTCGCCGGCAGGTGGCGCTCCCCATTTTATCAATTTTCGATGCAGTGACCGAAACCATTGTGCGCGAGCACCCGCAGATCAGAACCATCGGGCTTTTGGCCATCACCGCAACCATCCGCAGCGACCTGTTTCAAAACCGCCTATCAGCCGGCAACATCGAAACCCTTGTGCCCGACGGGCGCAATCAGGCCAGGGTGATGGCCGCGGTCGCCGATTTAAAAAAAACCCAACCGGCCCGCTCCCGGTCGCAGATGACAGCGGATCTGGTTGCCGCCGCCGATCACCTGATCGCAAACGGCGCCCGGGGTATCATTGCCGGCTGCACTGAGATCCCGCTGGCCTTAGAGCAGGAAAACGTGCCTGTCCCCTATTTCGATGCGTTAACCATTCTGGCCCGTACCGCCATCCTTGAAACCGGCCTGACTCCGATTGTCTAATCCAATGTCTTGACTTGCAGCTCATTTCCGGATTATCCTTGCATTCCGTTCTATCTGCCCATTCGTATCGCAAATACAAAACTGTAAATCTCAAACCGCTGTTTTTAGGCAGGTGATGTAATGGTCAGTGCTATCTTGATGGCCGGCTATAAAAACAAAATGGAGGTAAGGCGCTACAGCAAGATCGTGGCCGAGCATTACGGTGAGAAATTTATTGAGACCGGATATCTGCCGCTGCGTGAATTTAAAACGGTTATCAACGGCAAGGAAGAAAAAAAGCCCGTTATTCAGTTTGCCCTGGAAAAACTGTTTGACAGCGATTTAATCGACGAGATCGTCGTCGTCGGCCATCAAATGCTGCTGGAGCGGCGTCTGGGAAAATTTATGAAGAAATTTACAAAACCCTGCCGCCTGGTTAATCAGAATTCACGAATTTCACCGGAGGTCATCCAGCGGTTCAACATCAGCCAGCGCAAAGTCAAATACAACAGCATTGCAGGCAATTTAATCAAAGGTTACACCGCCAGCAAGGCCTTTGAGGATAAAAAACACGCCCTGTTTCTTGCATCGGATTCTCCGCTGACCACCAGAGAATTCATCGAGCACTTTGTCATGACGGCTCAAAAATATCAGGACCAGGCAGCGATTATTTTACCGGCAATACATATCGATTCCCCCAAGGACAAACTGGAAAGGCTCCCGCTCAAGCTCTTGAACGACACGGAGTTCGATTTGTCCGGAAAAAAAGACAGCTACGGGCGGCAGGGATTCAGACTGTCTTCGGCCATGTTTGCCAATCCGCATTTATTCGACATCAACACGGCCAATACCGCATACAGCCTGCGCAAAGCACTCAATCCCAACAATCAGTTGAAGCTTTTCAAAATTACGCGCAACCTGGGCTATCCGAACGTCTATTCCAAATATTTCATCAGAAAAGATTTGAGTATTAAAGAAGTGGAAAACATCACATCCGCATTTTTTAACGGCAGGCTCAAATTAATTCCGATGGCCGGTGAAGAATCAACCTATGACTATGACGGCACTGATTTTGAATATCGCATGATCAATAAAATGCTTGAGGATGGATAAGCGAGCGCCGGCGTTTCGTATAAAAGGAATCTTGCCGATCATCGGAAACCGCCAATTGAATATTTCCGATACGTATCTCACCACGAAGAGCACGAATGAAAAACAAATCATTTTAACCTTGTCTCTTCGTGTCCTTCGTGCCCTTCGTGGTTATATATTTCACTCGGGCTTTATGCATAACGTAATTATTTATTGATGGATAAATGAATCCAAACCGCCATATTGCCGCATTTTTTGATTTCGATGAAACCTTGCTGGAAGTGGAAAGCGGCCGATTGGGCATTCAGTGGCTCTGGGATAGACGCCTGGTACCGATTGGCTACATCCTTAAAGTCCTTGTGGGCAATTTTTTCTATCAGCGGCGGCTGCTTTCAGAAGAGCGCATGGTTAGAATCATGCTAACCTTCTATCGCAATAAAAACCTGTCCGACTTTCAAAAAGGTGCCGAAAATTTTTACCGAACGTATTTAAAACCCCGCCTGGCGACCGGGGTACTGACGCGGGTTCATTTCCATAAAAAGGAAGGCCATCAGCTGGTATTGATCTCCGGCTCGGTCAGGTATATGCTTGAGCCCGTCGTTAAAGATCTTGAATTTGACCATCTGTTGTGCACCGATCTCGAAGTAGGCAAAAACGGGTTGATGACCGGTAAGCCGGGCGGTCCGGTGTGCGTGGATCAGAATAAAAAAAGATTTACCCTAAAGCTGGCTCAAAGACTCGGTCTGGATCTAGCAAAATCCTACGCATACGGCAATCATCATTCCGACCTTCCGCTGCTCGAGACTGTCGGCAACCCTCACGTGGTCGAACCCTCCGCCGAACTCGCAAAAGTGGCGGAGCGGAGGTCCTGGCCCGTACTGCGCTACCGCTAAAGTGGTTTCAAAATCTCATCTAATGTCCGATAGCTGCGTTGCAAGCCTCTTTAAAATGCTCACATACTCACATGTATGCTGCGCTTTTTCATCGGCCTGCGCTTGTTGAGCACATAAAATTCTTAAAATCAGAGGCGAAATCCCGCCTATAATGGCGGGGCTCTCGAACATGATCTGTGATTTTGAAACCGCTTCTAGTCAAAATCTGATTCCAAAGGTCGCAATTTTTTTTGCAGTGTAAACCTCCTGTCACAATTAACAATCCCCTGATTTCCTTTCCCTTTAACGCATTGCGCCGCAAATCCGTCAACTTTTGTTGCTCCGCATTTGTTCTTCCATTCGTCGATGCTTCAACCACCTTTCACCCGTGATTGTTTCTTTTAGATAAAATAAACAGCCCGGCGCTACGAAAAACAATTTACTGAAATCATAAGGCTAAATTCGCGCCGGTGAACCGGAATATCTTTGTCTTCGCCATTTATCGCGCTCTCATGGAAGGCTCCGCATAAGCTTTTGGCATGCCGCTTGCTCTATATCCCGGCTAAACAGGACAGGAGGGATTGGTGCATGAAGTACTACATGGCCGGTTACAGCGGGTCGGTTGGGGATGAAATGACCTACAAAGAACAGGGTGGCGGCAACGATTTATATCTGCATTTTCCGGAATTGAAATCAATCATCGATCGCTACCCCTTCAGGAGCATCGACTTCAGGCTCACAAACGGCGACCGGCTCAGAATTTACGATATCAACAAAGAATCAGCGAGTGGAAGATGAGTATAAATTGAGGCAATCCACCGGGTAGACGAAGTTTTTGTAAACACATAAAGACGACAAGATCTGGAGAAAAAATGGAACAGACAAATTTAAATAGAAGCCATCTCAACAATAGGATTTTGGTTCAAGATCACGGCAAGGCCGAATTTCAAACCGCAGGCAACCGGTTGGTTGTCGAGGATTTGAAACGAGGCACCAACAACGATATGGGGCCAAAAAACATTTTTGAGATGGCTGCTAAATACACCGTTGGCATAGATGTCGGTTCAGTCAGTTTGAATGGCATCGTTATCAACAGGAGCAAAGAAATCGTTTTTGAATTCCCCTACAAACGCCACTTTGGAAAAATCGACGAAGAGATTCGGGATCTGGTTGAGTGTTTGTTTGAGAAATTCGGGGAAGACCATATTCGATCGATTAACTTCACCGGAAACCACGGCAAAAAGCTGGCTGAAAAACTGGGGGTCTTTTATGAGTTTGAGACCATCAGTCAGGTGCTGGGTGTTCTGCACATCATCCCGGAGACCCGGAGTATCATCTGCATGGGCGGTCAGGATACGGCCCTGTTTCAAATCCATCACGATGACGGCGCCTGGGAACTCGAAAGTTTTAACGCCAACGGGCCCTGCGCTTCGGGCACCGGATCCTTTATCGATCAGCAGGCCGAACGCCTGGCCACCGCTCTATATGAAAAGAACAGGGCAACTTCTCAAAATCATATCGACCGGATTTTAAAAGACTTCATCCGTCAGGGCCTTAAAAGCGAAAGACCCGCCCATGTGGCCTGCCGCTGCACGGTTTTTACGAAATCCGATATGATTCATCTTCAGAACAAGGGCGAAAAGCTGGAAGATATTATTTACGGTCTGCATGTCGGAAACACCCGAAACTACGTCAGTACGATTGTCTCAAACCAGAAGCTTGAAGACCCGATCGTATTTATCGGCGGCGTTTCCAAAAATGAGCTGCAGCTAAAAGCTTTTAAAGCCTATTACCCGGAGCTGATCGTTCCTCCGCATAGTACTTCTGCAGGGGCTCTCGGGGTGGCCTTAAAGGCAATCGAATTAGAAAAGACAGGCTCCTTTGGCCTGGATGATTTGAGGCAAGCCTATCAGCGCGACGATATTTCAGTGCCGCAGACCGACCCCCTGGTTTTGAAAAAAACCCAAATGCCTGATGCTGAAAAATCACCGCAAAAATTTTTGCCTCAAAAAATCAAGGCCTTTCTAGGCATCGATATCGGCTCGACAACCACCAAATATGCTTTGATCGATACCAATCATCAGTTAATCCACAAAAGCTATGTGCACACCCGGGGCAAACCGATCGAGGTGACCCAGAACCTTTTAAAACACATCCTGGATGAGCTGGGCGAAAAGGTCGAGATTGCGGGAGTAGCCACAACCGGTTCGGGGAGATATGTCGTCGGTGACTTTTTAAATGTTGATCTGGCCATCGATGAGATTACCGCCCATGCCCGCGGAGCGGTCGAAATTGACCCCACAGTGGACACGATTTTTGAAATCGGCGGCCAGGATTCAAAATACATCTCGCTGGTCAATACCAACCCGCTGGATTTCGACATGAACAAGGTTTGCGCCGCCGGCACCGGCAGCTTCTTACACGAGCTGGCAAACAAGTATGGCATCAACATTGTCGGTGAATTTGAGGAAATCGCGCTTTCCAGCAAGGCTCCGGTCAAACTCACCGATCGCTGCACCGTATTTATGGAGTCGGACCTGGTCTCCTATTACCAGAAAGGCGCTTCTCGACGGGATCTGATGGCCGGTCTTTGCTATGCCATTGTTCACAATTATTTGAACCGGGTTGTCGGCAAAAGAAAAATCGGAAACCGGATTATGTTCCTGGGGGGCCCTTCTTTAAATAAAGGTGTTGTGGCAGCCTTTGAAAATGTTCTGGGTCGCGGCCTGCTGGTTCCGCTTCACAGGGAGGTCCTCGGTGCCTTTGGTGCCGCCATCTGTGTGCAGCAAAAGATGCAATCAGAAGGCAAAGACCACAGCACCTACCGGGGAATGCAAAACGCAATTAATGATTGTATGGATTTCAGCGAAAAAGTGTGCCATGCCGATCCAAATTGTCACAATCAATGCAAGCTTAAAATCTATCAATTTGACAACCGGCGGAGCATCTGGGGCGGTGAATGCGGCCGTTACGAACGGGTTCGAAACCGCAGTCAGGGGAAAGACGATTATTTTAAACTCAGACGGATGCTGTGGGAGACCCACATGGCCGGTGTATACAAAGAACTTGAAGATCAACCGCTGCTGGAAATCGAGGGACGCCCGACCATCGGAATGCAACGGGCACTTTACGGCCAGCATTCAGCAATCCTGTGGGCCCATTTCTTCGACCGGCTCGGCTATCGCCTGGTACTCACACCGCCAACCAGCGCCCGCATTTCGACCAAAGGGGTGGAGAAAGCCGTCGACGGCATTTGTTACCCCGTCAAAGTCTCCTACGGCCACATCGAGCATCTGGCAGGTAAAACCAAATACCTTTTTATCCCGACGCTGGTCAAAATGGCTACACCGCAGCCGTCTGAGACCGGCTTTTACTGCCCCATGGTTCAGAGCAATTCGTATATGGTCCGCACAGCATTCGACCTGGATCCGTCGTCGATCCTGAATCCGGTCATTCACCTGAAGCACGACCCCAAGACCCTTGCCGTCGAAATATACCGGCAAATCGGCACCCGGCTGGGTTTATCCAAAGTTTCGATCAAGCAATCTTTGGATCATGCACTCGATAGGCAACGGCAATTTCTTGCAGACATGCATCGACAGGGAAGTAAATTTCTTCGAAAACTCAATTCAGATCAACCCATCATGGTGATTACCGGTCGTCCCTATAATCTATACGATGATCGATTGAATTTAAGACTCGGGCAAAATCTGACCAAGCTTGGCATCACCGCGCTGCCGATGGATTTTATCGACGCCGGTTCGGTGGACCTTGTGGAATTTCCCTCGATGTTCTGGGGTCTGGGTGCGCAGATTTTGAAAACAGCAAAGATCGTGGCTGAGAACTCAAATTATTTCGGCCTGCATCTGACCAACTTCGGCTGTGGCGCGGATTCATTTGTCGAGCATTTTTACAAATTCATCATGGGCGATAAGGCGCACCTGATCCTCGAATTAGATGAGCACAGTGCTGCTGCCGGCGTTATGACAAGGCTCGAAGCTTATATAAACGTAATTGAAAACTGCATGCTGAAGATGCAAGTCAAAACCCAATTCCATAAGATCCACGCAAACAAGAGGTAAAAAAATGAAATTCGGACAAGAAAATAATTTTGATTCGCTGGCCGAAGGTATCGGCAAATTTCATCTTCGCAATAAGACCGTCCTTATCCCCGAGATGAATCGCATCGCCGCTCATCTGATGGCGGCCACCTTCAGAAGTTTTGATATCCATGCCATGGTGCTACCAACTTACCGGGGTCTTGATCTGGGTAAAAAGTACACTTCCGGCAAAGAATGCTTTCCCTGCCAGATTACCCTGGGAGACATTCTGCTTTTTCTCAAGAGCGAGCAAAAACGGCTGGGGGCCGCCTTTGACCCGGCAAATTATCTGTATTTTCTTCCGGAATCCGACGGGCCCTGCCGGTTCGGCATGTACAATAAGTACCAGCGATTGGTACTGGATTCTTTTGCGGGATTCGACCGGGTTAAAATCGTTTCGATCACTGCCAAAGACGGCTATGCGCTTGATGGCCTGATTGAAACCGGTCGCATGCTGAATTTCAGAAAGGCCAGTTATATCGCCGTGGTGGTGGCCGACATCCTGGAGCGACTGCTGTGGCGCATCAGACCCTATGAAAGAAAAGAAGGCATTACCGATGACTTTATTGAAAAATCCATGCACCCGATGGAATCATTTCTTGAAACCCACGGAGCCGATAACGCGTTTGGCAGGATCCTGGACAAACTCGAAGAGATTACCCGGCACGCCAAAACCCTGATTGATACAGCGATACCGAGAAAACCGTTGATCGGGATCGTTGGGGAGATCTTTTTAAGAATGCATGTCAATTCCAACCAGGATTTGATCCGGGTTCTTGAACGGCACGGTGCCGAAGTGGTGAATTCCTCGCTGGCCGAATGGGTGAACTATGTCACCTACGGACAATTAAGGGAGAATAGGATCAACTTCAGATTAAACCTCCAGCAGTTGAATTTCGGCGCTTTGAAAAACTATTTTCATAAAATCCTCAACTCCGGTGCAGATCTTTTCTATCAGGAAATGAAACAAAGACAGTTCTACAAACGCACCACCCGGCTGATCGATATTAAGCACGATCACAAGGTGAGTGACCTGGAAAAACTGCTCAAGCGAGAAGATATCTTTACCTTTGATGTGACCACGGAAACCTGTGTCAGCATTGCGGCCATTCTGCAATTTGTTAAAGAAGGCTACAGCGGTGTGGTCAACGTTTATCCCTTTACCTGCATGCCGGGCATGACCACCTCGGCCATCGTCAAGCCCGTCATGAATCGCATGAGAATCCCCTATCTGGATACACCTTACGACGCAAGCATTCAGCCGGGCAGAGAAACAGCGATTCGGACCTTCATGCATCAGGCAACCCAGCATTTCCAGCGTCATGGAAGAAAAGACCGCACACAGCAGCACGCAGCCTAAACCCATTATACCGGTTATCGATATGCTTTTAAGTCAAATAGAAAACAAAGAGAATAAGAGCTCTCGCTCCTTTATGGCGTCAACTCCAAGCCAGACCGAACCGCAGGTCTTATCAGGGGGCGGTCTTAAAAATTTCGGAATCAACAGGCTGGTCTGCGGGGGGGTGATTTTCCTCGGATTGACGATTGCCATCTTCTGGTATCAGTTTGCCGGGATACCCGACGGCCAGCGGGCCGGGATATGGAACCGGCTGCAATGGGATTATCTTTTCTGGTTGTTGCTCTTTCTGCCAGTCGATACATTTGCTGCCGGTCTGCGAATCTGGGTAATCTGCCGCGTTCTGCAGCCCGGTGTGAGTTTCTGGACCTGCCTTAAGGCCGAGTGGGCCAACCTGGGTCTTGCCATGCTCACCCCGTCACAGACCGGCGGCGGATTCGGCCAGATTTATGTTTTGAATCGCGGCGGGTTAAATATCGGAACGGCCCTGAGCGTCAGTCTGATTACTTTTTTTGGCAGCATGGTGGTTTTACTATTTATTGGTATCTATTCCCTGCTGATATCCAGGGTCGAACATCTCACCGTCTTCTTTCAGGGGGCCCTTCTGGCCTTTTTTCTGGTTTTCGGCGTGATGATTGTCGCCGTTTGCTGGCCGGGGTCGCTGCGTTGGGCGGCTTCCGGCATATCCAAGGCAGTGGGAAAAATCGCCGACCCAAGCCACTCGCCGGGTCGCATGGATCTGATGCAAGATTCCCGGAAAAAGCGCCTGGCGAAACTCCTGCACAATGGCTCGGAAAAGCTGATCGATCTTTGCTATATGCACCAGGTCAACATCCGCCGGTTCTTCTATCTGAAAAAATCCAGTTTTATATGGGTGTGCCTGCTAAGCCTGGCCTTCATGCTTTCACGATCCATCATGGCGTTTTTGTGTTTGCGCTTTCTCGGCATTCCGGCATCCAACCTGTATGATATTGTCGAAACCCAGCTCAGCCTGATTTTTCTGATATATTTTGCACCGACTCCCGGCAGCTCGGGTCTGGCCGAAGGCGCTTCCATGCTGATGATGGATGGCGCCATGCCCGGCGGATTGCTTCCGTATTACAATCTGCTGTGGCGATGCTCAACACTTTATCTGCCGGCCATTGCCGGACTGCTTTTTCTGGCATGGACGATTGTGCAGGACGCGCGTCGAGTTGTCGGGCGCTGACAGCACGAGGTGGCATTTTACTGATAGAAAGCAAGACTTCCCTACCGGGTTCGATTAATTTCCTTGCAAAAATAATTATAAATCAATAAGAATAATTCGAATTGACGCATCAGACATTGCGATCCTGCTCAGGTTTGCAACGTCCGCGACGGAAAAATTCTGCACTCTAAACACGATGGGGAGATACAAATTGCGCCCGAAACACTTGAAAATCTTTGTGGCGATCGGTCTTCTTGTTTTTGCGCTGACCTCAGCGGCCTGGCCGCAAAATCCCTTGCTGCTCAAAACCGGCAAGAAAGGCGCTGGTGAAAAAAATGCTGAAACCGTCACGCTGACGAAGCCCCTAACTGCAGAAAATGTCGACCATATCGTTGCCGGTCTCAGCGACGAGCAGGTCCGACGGTTGTTGATCAACGAGCTTAAGGCGCAGGCCCAGCAGGAAACACCCGTTGAGGCAAAACCGGAAGGCGTGGCCGGTTTAATCCATAAGATAAGAAACCTGACCGCTTTGCTGCAAAGCCGCATTGAATTTATACGCTCCGGCGGACGCGCTGCTCCACAACAGCTGGAGGGCATATATGCCTTTCTCGGCAGGGGAGAACGCGGGACCAAAACCGTGACCCAGGTCATTTTGAGTGTTGCTGCCGTGCTGGCCGGTGGTTTGCTGATCGAATGGCTGTTTGTGCTCTACACCGCGGCGGCGCGGCGCCGCATCACATCGAGCATGCCTTCCGGCTGGATCGCCAAAATCGGATCCCTGGCTTCGCGGGCTCTGCTGGATTTGACGGCCATCATCATCTTCATTGTCGCGGCCGTGATCCTTTTTTTCCTTTTCCTGGACCGCACCGCCGGCCAGCGCGTTCTTTTGGCCGCTTACCTGGCGGGCCTGGCATTTTTCCAGGTTGCCTACCTGGCATTGCGGTTTTTCCTGGCCCCGCGCACCCCGGCAATGCGGTTTCTGCCGTTCAGCGACGAAACGGCCTTATATCTGCACTACTGGCTCCTGGCGCTGACCTTTGTGATCTGCTTCGGCAAAGTGACCAAGGGTGTGATTGGCCTGGCGGGCGCCACCGAGCTGACGCAGCTCAAGTTCGGCACGCTGTATGGTTTGATCGCGGCCGGGATGATCATCTGGATGATTCTACAGAAACGCAGGTCAGCAGCGGCCGCATTCAGCCGGGGTCTGCCCGAATCCAGCCTGCGTTACCGACTGGCTCAGAAGTGGTATCACTTTGCCGTCTTTGCTGTTTTGGTGTTGTTGGCGGCGTCGATCGGCGCCGGGATTTTGGGAACGGCCTCAAACCAGGCGGTCCTGACCCTGCTGATGATACCGCTTTACTTTATGCTCGACTGGATCCTGCGCCTGATGCTGGAGGCGGCTTTCGGCATCGTGGAGCAGCCCGAAGAGCAGGCGGTGCCGGCCGAAGCGACGTCCGAAGCGCCGGAAGAGGATATTGAGACTGAAGACACCGGGACACCGGCCGGCGAAATCGCAGAGGGCAAATCGGCCCCCGGCGGGCGTCTGGACCTCGAGCGCATGAAAAGCCCGCTGCGCGCCGCCCTGCGCATCGCCCTGGCGGTGCTGCTGTTTTTCTGGATCCTGGATATCTGGAATCTTGATCTCCCGATCGGGGAGGCGGTGGTCGGGACCTTGATAAAGATTTTAGTGGTCGTTCTGATCTGCTACGTTGGTTGGGGCCTGATTAACGCTGCGATCATGCGCCGCATGCGCGAGGAAATGCCGGAAGAAGATGATGAGGAACAGGAAGAGGGCGGCGCCGGCGGCTCGCGCATCGCCACCCTGCTGCTGCTGCTGCGCAAGTTTATGCTGGTGGTCATCATCGTGATGGCCAGCCTGATCGTTTTATCGGCCCTGGGCGTGAACATCGGTCCCCTGATTGCCGGCGCCGGCGTTTTCGGCCTGGCGATCGGCTTCGGCGCCCAGACCCTGGTCAGGGACATTATCTCAGGGGTGTTCTTCCTTATGGACGATGCCTTCCGGGTCGGCGACTATCTGGAGTGTTCCGGCACCAAGGGAACGGTGGAGCACATCTCACTGCGCTCCCTCAGACTGCGTAACCCCCGGGGCATGGTCTATTTCATTCCTTTCGGTGATCTCAAGCTGGTGACCAATCTCAGCCGCGACTACGTCATCATGAAGCTCGACTTCCGGGTGCGCTACGACGCCGACGTGGAAAAGATTCGCAAGGTTATCAAAAAGAAAGTGTATGCAAAAATTTCCGAAGACCCCGAGCTCGGACCCAAACTGCTGGAACCGATCAAATCCCAGGGCGTGCGGGAAATGGATGATTCGGCCATGATCATGCGGGTGAAATACAAAACCAAGCCGGGCGATCAGTTTGCCATCCGCAAAGAAGTTTACCGGCTCATGCAGGAAGCTTTCAAGGAAGAAGGCATCGAGTTTGCGCATCGCAATGTCACCGTGTACATGCCGCCGGAGCCCGGCAGCAAGGCCGGCGCGCAGGCGGCGGGTGAAGGTTCGCAGGACGATGCGGAGGCAAACAGCGAAATTCAGCGCCAGGCCGCTGCAGCGGCGGCCTTGGCAGCCATTCAGGCCGAGGAGGAAAAGGAGGCAGAGAAAGCAAAGCAGAAATCAAAAAAGTAGGTCGTCTTTTACGGAGCGCTTGAATATACCCGGACCACCCGAACGCTGCAACTTTTCTTGCACCGTAAACCTTAGCTCATATCGCCTAATTGTCTGCAATTGTTCAGTTCTATTTATAAATTATAAAGCCTTGTCAATCTAAGTTGCATCCTTCATCCAATTGCCCTTCTGACACTTGTCGCCTCAAATTGAAGATTTTCAAATCTTTCTTTCACCCTTGATTCTGCATTGAAAAATATAACCTATTAAAATTGCTATGAATTATTTCATAACGGCCTCATCCTTTAATTTCCAAATACAGCGCTAATTATCAAATCCCCAGGCCAGCGGTAGTGGTACGACAGTTGCTATATCTCTGGGATAGCAAGAAATGCTGGTTTCGAAGATATCATGTACCGTTTTCCCAGGGAGGTAAATATGAGACTTTCAGCAAAAGTGCGCAGATTAGCGGCAATCGCGGCCATTTTACCATTTACCGGATGCATGAGCGCGCATCAGCACTACCAGCAGACCCACGGCGCCCAGGAGCGCCAGATGACCGTTGGCATCGTGCAGAAAGAAATAAGAAAAGGGATGTCGGCGGCTGACGTGGCCGAGGTGCTGGGATCACCCAATATTGTGACAACCGACTCGGAAGGCCGCGAGGTCTGGGTCTACGATAAAATTTCAACCGATGTGACGTACTCAACGGATGCCGGCGGCGGCGGTGTTCTTCTCTTGCTCGGCGCCGCCGGTGGTGATGCGCTCGGCGGCGGACTGGGTTCTGGCAGCTACAGCCGCTCGGCAGGCGCACAATCTAAGACCCAGCGGACCCTGACGGTGGTCATCAAATATGATGAGCAAAAAAACGTGCGCGACTTCGCCTACCACTCGAGCCGATTTTAATCCGGAGGAATTAAAATGAAGTTGCACCGGATTTTAAAAACCTGCGCAATTTCAATCTCTGCGGCTTCGCTACTGGTTGCCTGTCAGCAAAACAATATCCTCAAAGAAGCGCTGACCTGTTCGCCGGATTTGTTCAAAAACCGCCAGTTGCAGACCAGAGTATTTGAGGCGATTGATGAGCAGAAGCTGCTGACGGCATCGGCCGCCGTGCTGCAGGATTTAGGCTATACCATCGACGAGACGGATGTCCGCAGCGGTGTGATCGTCTGCTCGCGCGATAGAGACGTCACTGAAACTGCTGAGGTGATTTTATCGGTGACACTTGAAATCCTTAGCATTTTAGTCGGTGCGCCGACCTCGGTTCCCTATGACAAAACACAAAAAGTTCTATCATCATTGGTAACCACGCCCGTCGATAGCCAAAGAACCGCTGTTCGGATTACTTTTCAGCACATGATATGGGATTCAGATGGCAATATTCGCAAAAAAGAACAGCTCAACGAGCCTGAAATCTATCAGGAATTTTTTTCAAAGCTTTCAAAGTCCATCTTCCTGGTGGCACACGAAATATAGGAGAAACGGTTATGCGAAAGCATGTCATGCCCCTATTGATTTTAATGGTTGTACTGGCGGTCGCCGCCTGTGCGGGAAAACAAAAAAACATCCTTGAAACGCATGAGCCTCAGGTCAAGCTGCGGAGCATGCAAAGCCGCGTGTTTGATATCAGCGACCACAATCACCTGCTGCGAATTATCATCGCGACTTTTCAGGATTTGGGATTTGTCATTGATGACGCCGAAGAATCTCTGGGAACCGTTTCGGGCACCAAACTCTCAGGATACGCCTTGCGGATGACGGTATCGATTCGGCCCAGGGGGAGCAATCAAATGATCGTGAGAAGCAGTTTGCAGTTTAATTTGCAGACCATCGAAGACCCGGAACCCTATCAATATTTTTTTTCGACCTTATCCAAGGCACTTTTTTTGGAGGCTCAGCCCATTGATTAAATCCGGGTATATCGCCAAGCGCCAAACAAAAAATGCAGGGCATTTTAATTGACAGACTCGGGACGGTATAATATTGTTTTTAAAGAGAATTCGCTATTGAGCGCCCATTGTCAACTTTCAAGTGTCTTCCACCGGGGATGACACCATCTCCTTCTGACCCGGGCCCGAGCGCGCCGGTTCCTGTAATTTTGCATTTGCGATAGCCCTTTTATCCGTTCGTGTTCTGAAAAATTATTTTATTTCAATGCCACAGTTAAAGAGCCGACATAATCTGACCATCATCGCACTGCCGTTTATCATTGCGTATCTGATATTTTTCAGCGCCTGCCTCAATGATTCCCCCCGACGGATTCCGCCCAGAGCAGTCAACGGGGTTCTCGACCTCAGCGATTGGGATTTTCAGAAAGATGGACCGGTTGATCTCAACGGTGAATGGGAATTTTACTGGATGCAACACCTGACACCTGAGGATTTTACACAAACACCCCCGACTCGTAAAACCGCATTGATAGAGGTGCCCGGATATTGGAAAGGTTATGAATTAGAAGGAAAGCCGCTTCCCGGATACGGATATGTGACCTACCGGCTGAACATTTTGCTGAATCAACCCAAGGGATCCTTTGCCCTGCGAACCGTTGAGATTTCGAATGCATACACCATCTATGTCGATGGGCAAAAGATCGACTCTCTGGGACAGGCCGGCATCAACCGCGAAACAACCGTTCCACAGCAATTCCCAAAGATTTTTGATTTTGAGCCGCATTCAAACCGGATGGAGCTCATTATTCAGGTTTCCAATTTTCACCACCGGCGCGGTGGCGTCTGGGAGGTGATTCAGCTGGGAAGAGAAATAGATATACGGATGGCCCAGGAAAAAAGACTTAGTTTTGATCTGTTTTTGTTCGGCAGTATTTTCCTGATGGCCCTGTACCACTTGGGACTTTTTATTGTCAGAAGAAAAGACCGATCACCGCTTTATTTCAGTGTCTTCTGTTTTCTGATTGCACTGAGGCTATTGACCACCGGTGGAAGATATCTGATTCTTCTTTTCCCTGGCGTGAGCTGGGAGCTGATGCTCAAGCTCGAATATCTTTCTTTTTACCTGGCCGTTCCCGCTTTCGGGATGTTTATGCAATCGATTTTCCAAAAATTTTCAGAACGATTTCTGCGTTTCTTGGAGATCCTTGCAGTTGCTTTTTCATGTGCCGTGGTCTTTTTGCCGGCGAGATTCTTCACCCATACCCTCAACATATATGAGATCTTCACGCTGATGACCGTGGTATACGGGCTCTACGTGATCTTTGCGTCTCTGACCCACAAGCGAATGGAGGCGTTTGTTTTTCTGCTGGGGTTTGCCATCTTATGTCTTTCGATAATCAATGACATGCTGCACGTTGAAGGCATCATTCACACCGGCTTTTTTGCACAGTTTGGCTTTTTTTTCTTTATCCTTTCCCAGGCTTTTTTGCTTTCCTATCGCTTCTCAACGGCACTGACAACCGTCGAAACCCAGCGAAAGGAATTAAGGGATACGCTCGAATCCTATAAAACGGAGATCAAGGAGCGGGTGCGGGCAGAAGAAGCCATGCGGGAGAGCGAAGAAAAATACAGAACCATTTTGAACAGCATCGAAGAAGGCTATTACGAGGTCAACCTGGCCGGTAACCTGACCTTCTTCAACGATACGTTTTACCGACAGCTGGGCTATTCAAGAGAAGAGCTGATGGGAATGAACAACCGGCAGTTTATGAGTGCCGAAACCGCCAAGCGTGTATATGAAACATTTAACCGCGTCTATGAAACCGGCATGCCGGCCAAAGCAATTGACTGGGAGATGATCGCCAAAGATGGCTCCAGAAAAATTGTCGAGCTCTCGGTATCTTTGATGCGGGATTCAGAAGGCCGGCCGGCCGGGTTTCGGGGAGTGGCCCGCGATGTTAGCGAGCGTAAAAAAGTTGAGGAGCAGGCCAAACTGCATCAACAGCAGCTGATGCATGCCAGCAAGATGGTGGCATTGGGCACCCTGGTTTCCGGTGTGGCCCACGAAATCAACAACCCCAACAATTTTATCATGTTGAACTCACCGATATTACAGGAAGCCTGGGAAAATGCCATGCCGATTTTGGAAAAATATTATGCGGAGAATGGGGATTTCATTGTGGGAGGCATGAAATTCACAGAAATGCGCCGGAACATTCCCTCCTTATTTTCCGGTATCTCCGATGGAGCCAAACGGATTAAACAAATCGTTGATGACCTCAGAAATTATGTCAGAGACGACACCGCCGATCTAAGCCAGTCGGTCGATATCAACGCGGTCATAAAATCCGCCGTCGGCCTGCTTTCCAATATGATTAAAAATTCCACCGATCAATTTTCAATCACTTATGGCAAAGATTTGCCGCTGCTAAGGGGAAATTTTCAGCGCCTCGAGCAGGTCTTGATCAATTTAATTCAAAATGCCTGCCAGGCTCTGCCGGATTCGCAAAAAGGGATCTTTGTATCTGTTGACCGGGTTGTGGAAAAATCCATAATCGTGGTTAAAGTTCGCGATGAGGGCGTGGGAATTGCCACTGAGAAGATCCAGCACATCACCGATCCGTTTTTTACGACCAAAAAAGATTCAGGTGGTGTCGGACTGGGTCTGTCTATTTCTGCAAAGATCGTTGAAGAGCATGGCGGCACCCTGCACTTCGAGTCAGAAATCGGCGCAGGCACCCTTGCAACGATCACCCTGCCGGTTGATCGTCAAAATCAAAAGGCGAAAGGGAAACCGAATGACTGAGTCAACCTATCCGCATTTTCCCGTCATGATGGTGGATGACGAGGCCCAGGCCTTGACCAGCTTTGAAATGACGTTGCGCTCGGCCAATATGAATAACTTCATTCGCTGTCATGACAGCCGTGATGTCATGTCGCTGCTTGCCAGCCAGGAAATTGAAGTCATGCTGCTGGACCTGAGAATGCCGCATATATCGGGCGAAGAGCTGCTGCCGATGATCACCGCTGACTACCCGGAAATACCGGTGGTCGTGGTCACCGGATCAAACGATGTGGATACGGCTGTCAAGTGCATGCAGCACGGTGCATTTGACTACATCCTGAAGCCTGTAGAGAAGAGCCGTTTGATCGGCGGGGTCAAGCGGGCGGTCGAACTGCGGGAGTTGCAGCGCGAAAATCAATTGCTCAAAGCCCATGTCCTGTCCGACAAATTGGAAAGACCCGAAGCGTTTTCCGAAATTGTTACGGTCAGCACCAGCATGCGCGCCATTTTTCAGTATATCGAGGCCGTCGCCAGCAGCCCTCGGCCGGTGCTGATAACGGGAGAAACCGGTGTGGGCAAGGAATTGATTGCCAGGGCGGTCCATAATTTGAGCCGTCGCAAAGGCGGCTTTGTGCCGGTGAACGTGGCCGGCCTGGACGATCACGTTTTTGCCGATACCCTCTTTGGCCACAAAAAAGGCGCTTTTACGGACGCCCGCGAAGCCCGCGGAGGCCTTATCGAGCAGGCGGCCGGGGGCACGCTGTTTCTGGATGAAATCGGAGACCTGAGCACGACATCCCAGGTTAAGCTTTTGCGTCTTTTACAGGAGGGGGAATTTTTCCCGCTGGGATCGGACGTGGCCAAACGTTCCGATGCCCGCATCGTGGTGGCCACCAATCAAGATATCGATGGTTTGCAGTCATCCGGGCAGTTCCGCAAGGATTTGTATTATCGGCTTTGTGATCATCAAATCCACATACCACCGCTGCGCAGTCGTCAGGAGGATTTGCCGGTCCTGGTGGAACATTTTCTGGAAAAGGCGTCGAAGACCCTGGCTAAAAAAAAGCCGACCCCGCCGGCAGAGCTGATTACACTGCTGTCCACCTATCATTTCCCCGGAAACGTCAGAGAACTCAAATCCATGATCTTTGATGCGGTCAGCAGTCATGCATCTGGCAAGCTTTCCATGGACCTGTTTAAGGCCCATATCTCTAAAAAGCACCCCCTCCTTCCGGCCGATGCGGCGGATTCAACCCCCGAAAAAGGCGCTCTGATCAGTTTCTCGCATCAGTTACCCACGCTCAAGCAAATCGAGCAACTTTTAGTCGAAGAGGCCCTGAAACGAGCCGAGGGCAATCAATCCATTGCGGCTTTGAGCCTCGGAATTTCGCGTCAGGCATTGAACAAGCGCCTGAAAAAGGCCGAGCAGCAGGGTTCCGCCTGATCCTGCCATCTGGGCCCGGCCCACTCGGTTCATATGGGGTTGTTTGTTCTTGCTTCCCGAAAAATACGGATGCGAATAAAAGACGAAATTTTCTTATTTATCGTTGCGCCGGTTTCCGTTATAACGAATTCAGAGGATACCATCTGAATAAGCCATCGAGGTTAAGTTGCCATGCCTGAAATCCGAATCCATGCCATAATATTTGAAGAATTCCCCACCTTCCGGCGAGGGATTGTCATCGCCACAAATATGGACAACCGGGGTCACTCAAGGGAACTTGAAGACACCCTGAAACTCGCAATCACCGAGGCTGCTCAGCAACCCATTGATATTAAATCGGACCCGCGCACGGTGATCTGGAGTGAGGCGCACCGACGATTTGGTTCAAATCCGAATAAATTTCCCCCGGCGCATTGCGCCCTTTTAAAACGTGTTCAAAAGCCGGGTGCCGGGATTCCTTTCATCAACAAAGTGGTGGCGATCATGAACATCAATTCGATAAAGGCTGTGACACCGGTCGGCGGAGATGATGTCCGCCGGGCCAATGGCAGCCTGGAGCTGCGACATGCAGACGGCAGCGAGAACTTTACTCCGCTGGGCAGTCCCGACAACAGAGAGCATCCCGATCCCGGGGAAGTTATCTATCTGGTGCCTGAATCAAACGAAGTGATGTGCCGACGCTGGAACTGGCGCAATGGACATCAAACGCGAATCGATGAAGATACCCGTGTCATCGTCATGAATATCGACAGCCTCGGCGAGGACAGTCAAAGCCGGGCAATTTCCACCCGCGACCGGGTAGCGCAGATGCTTGAAACATACTGTCAGGCTGAAGTTTCCACGACATTGCTATCGCCGGCACAGCCCACCTATCCTCTAAATGATTATTTATATTAAGTTTTTAGAAAAAAAGCCGATAGTTTTATGGTATGCTTTCTACGGGATACAAACACTCAAATCTTAACCCAATTAGCGTACGCTTGTTTCACGGCATATGAAAAATGAATGACAATCCGGAAAATAGAAACAACGCGCGAATCCAGCACAAATCGCCGGTGACAATCGAAAATTTGAAAGCCGGCATCATCTATCAGGCCAGAATGCTCAATTTCAGCAAATATGGCCTGTATTTTGAAACTGACAGTTTGCTGCGTCTTGGCGATGAGGTGTTTATCGGTATCGAATATTCGCCATACACGGATAATCGAGATACTTATGAGTGTTTGCGGGCAAAAATCATGTGGCGCCGTGAATTGCCGACTTCTTTTTTTAAATTCGGCTATGGTGTTAAATTCAGCATCGACTACGATAAGCAAAAATCGCGAAACGGCAACTTAAAAATCGTAGAGGATCAAAGAAGACACAGCCGCAAGCGTTATTCCAGGTCCATCATCTTTTCCACCCAGAATAAAATTCTCAGCGGAATAACCAAAGACATCAGCCCCTCCGGCGTTTTTATCGAAACCCAACACCGTTTGAAAGTGGGACAGAGCGTCACGCTCATTGTCCCATTAAAGACTGCCAAAAATGCCAAAATAAAAGGCGAGGTCATCTGGGCCGGACCAGAAGGTTTCGGAGTAAAATTTTTACATATTAAAAAATAACCGCCCAGCATTCGCAACCCGCCCAAGACAATTCCTTCTGCTCTATTTAAGGGCCTGCATTAAAACTCACCGACCGCTGATTTACTTAATCTTTCATTTATTGTAGGATACCCGCAGTAATCCTGCTTTTTTTGTGCATGCATTGATCGACCCTAAGATAAGGAGGATAAAATGACCGCAGTAACAATTATCGGGGGCATCATTCTTTTGGCAATAATAGTGGTGGCTGCGATTTACAACAGCCTGGTTACACTGAGAAACCGCTATAAAAATTCATTTTCACAGATTGATGTTCAGCTCAAACGCCGCTATGATCTGATCCCCAATCTGGTTGAAACGGCCAAAGGGTATATGAAGCATGAGCGCGAAACCCTGGAAGCGGTCATCAACGCCAGAAACAGGGCTTTAAATGCCAGTCAGAAAGCATCCGGAAATCCCGGCGATCCGGCTGCCATGAAGGATCTGGCCAGTGCCGAGACCTTACTGACAGGGACATTGGGCCGCCTGTTTGCGCTGGCTGAAAATTATCCTGATTTGAAAGCCAATCAAAACATGCTGCAGCTGCAGGAAGAGTTGACGTCCACTGAAAACCGGGTGGCCTTCGCCCGTCAGGCCTTTAATGATGCAGTTACCGCATACAATATCGGCTGTGAGAAATTTCCCCATACGATTATCGCGGGTCTGTTTAACTTTTCCCCGGCTCAGTTGCTGGAGTCCACCGAGGCTCCTGAAGAGAGAAAAGCGCCCAGAGTATCCTTTTAGCGGTTATAAAAGCATTTAACGCTCGCTTGCAGAGTTCTATTCCTAATATAATTGCCCACAAAAACAAGTGCCTAAAGTTGGGAGTGAACTAAAGTGCCTAAATTTTAGGAATTCTATCATTTAAATTTAGAAAAGGTAGAGCAAAGCGACACCCGAACTTTAGGCACTTCTAAAATTATGGACTTCTTTAAAGAACAGGATAAAGCCCGAACCAAAACCACCCGGTTGATCGTTTTGTTTATCCTGGCCGTTACGGCGGTCGCGCTGGCAATTTACCTGATTGTGGTAATCGTTATGTATTTTTACAGCGCCCGACATCCGGATTTGAGCCCGGTCGGCTTCGACTGGATCCAGCCCCGTTTGGGATTCTGGGTAGTCAGCGTCACCCTGCTGGTTATTTTTATCGGCAGCTTAACCAAAATTATCGCGCTGGCAAAAGGTGGAAGCGCTGTCGCTGAAAACCTGGGCGGAAGACTCATCCATGCATCCACCACCAATGGTGATGAGCGCAGACTGATAAACGTTGTCGAAGAGATGTCGATTGCTTCCGGTGTGCCCGTTCCCCAGGTTTACATCCTTGACCGCGAAAAAGGTATTAATGCGTTTGCAGCCGGTTATTCACCCAGCGATGCCGTAGTGGCTGTTACCCCCAACTGTCTGAAGTTGCTGAGACGCGATGAGCTTCAAGGAGTCATTGCTCATGAATTCAGCCATATTTTAAACGGGGATATGCGTTTAAATATTCGCCTGATCGGATTCCTCAGCGGTATCATGGTCATTGCCAATATCGGCTATCTCGTATTGCGATCCCGATCCGGCAGCCGCAAAAGCGGAGCCCAGATCGTTCTGATCGGTTTGGGTTTGGTGATCATCGGATTTGTCGGGCAATTATTCGGCCGGATGATTCAGGCGGCTGTATCGCGTCAGCGAGAATATTTCGCAGACGCCTCATCGGTGCAATTCACGCGCAATCCCGGGGGGATTGCCGGGGCGCTGAAGAAAATAGGCGGTTTGACGCAGGGCTCCAGGATCCAATCGCCCTATGCCGGCGAAATCTGTCATATGTTCTTCAGCAAGGCCATACGCACGCTATTTGCCACCCACCCGCCACTGGCCGACAGAATTTATCGTCTGCAGCCCGATTTCGACGGCCAATTCGTCCCACCTGTAATCTTGGAAGAAGAACCTGAACCGACGGCGCCCGGGCTAAAGAGGCCTGAAACAGATGCAGTTATACCGCCGGTGGCGGCTTTTACCGTCGAAGCAGATTCGGTTGTCGAACGTCCGGGAAGTACAACTTCGCAGGATATCCGCCACAGCCGGCAACTTCTGGCCGCCATCCCGCAAGCGGTGAGAAACGAACTCGGCGACATCCTGGGAGCGATCTGCGTCACCTGCGCCCTATTATTGGAAAGGGCCCCGGCAGTAAAAACCGTCCAGCTCAAAAGCCTGCAAAAAGTTGTGCCCACGGCTATAATCCAGCAAATTTTGCGGCTCGAAAACCAATTGAAAGATATCAACCCCCGGCTGCGGCTTCCCATTTTAGATCTGGCCCTGCCGTCCTTGCGGCAGATGTCCGCCCGACAGTATGCAAAATTCAAGGAACTGATCCAGATCCTGGTCGAAGCCGACGCCAGGCTTTCGCTTTTTGAATTTGCGCTTCAGGAAATCATCACCTCCCGGCTGGGGAAGGCTTTTCGGCGCCATAAAAAGGAAATTATTTATAAAAACATCGAGTCGCTGGCCCCAGATGCCGTCAATATTCTCTCAATGCTGGCCCGCGTGGGGCATCCCACCGAGGCAGCGGCACAGGCGGCGTTTAATTCCGGATGGGCAAAATTGCATATCAGCGGTTCAAAATGGGGCAGCAACATGCAGGCGGCCGAAAGGGTGTCTTTCAGCGCATTACGGGCGGCCCTGAAACGATTTTTGCACGCCAGCCCGGGTGTTAAAAAAGCCATGCTGGATGCCTGTGCCCACTGCGTATTGTTTGACAAAAGGGTGTCTGTGGAAGAGGCGGAACTATTGCGCGCTGTTGCCTATACGCTGGACATACCGCTGCCCCCATTTCTGGAAGCCTTTAACGCT
>Ga0209536_100003123_pt1 | contig 26777 bp, 19 predicted proteins | sample DeeMarSeWOR28_12_FD_187461 | JGI IMG/M metagenome (GOLD analysis project Ga0209536, IMG submission 187461) | Marine sediment microbial communities from White Oak River estuary, North Carolina - WOR-2-8_12 (SPAdes) (version 2) | ecosystem: Environmental > Aquatic > Marine > Intertidal zone >...
GCGTTGGATGATACGCTGTTCTTCGCTGCGAACATGCGAGCCGTCGGATGGTTCAACTATCCGTTGGTGTGGCTTGCCGTACATCAACTGGGTTATGCATGGCGTGACGGGAAACTCACGGGACTGTGGAAAGTGCTCCCGCTGTCGCTTGGGGCTCTGCTGATACTGGTTGGTCTCGTGACCTGGGGGCCTTATCCACTGAGCATGGTCAGTGTGCCGAATGAGGCTGTGAGCAACTCGCTACCACCCAAGCTCACTATGCTGGCGTTAGGGGTGTTCCAGGGCGGACTGCTCCTTGCTTTGGAAGCGCCGCTACGTCGCTGGCTTGCGCGCATGACGCCGTGGACGGCAACGGTGTTGGTGAACGGGATGATCATGACGATCTATCTCTGGCACCTGAGTGCCATGACATTGATAGCCGGTCTGGGGCTGGCGACTGGCTTTGCAGGTTTGACTCTGGTACCAGGGAGTGGTGTCTGGTGGCTGTTCCGCCCGGTGTGGATCGCATTGCTCCTGGTTGCCTTGGCACTATTCGGACTGATCTTCGGGCGATTCGAGCGCTCCGCCGCTGGGCCCGGCAATCTCGGCGCGTGGCGGCTCGTCGTTGGATCCGCGCCAGTGTGTGGCGGATTGGCCTTATTGGCGCTGGACGGTGTTGGAGGGAATGGTTGGCTCGGGATTCGCATTTGGGTCATCGCGCTGCCGTTTGCTGGGGCGGCTCTGGCGGGAGTCAACCCACTGCGCAGCCGGCCGGGTTAGCGGTCGGCGTCCGTTGTGCTCTCGCGCTGATCCTCGCGGCCACGATCGTCCATGTAGTCCAAGAGATCGCCCGGTTGACAATGAAGTTCTCGGCACAGCGCATCCAAGGTAGAAAACCGTATCGCCCTGGCTTTGTTGGTCTTGAGGATTGACAGGTTGGCCAGTGTGAGACCCACCCGCTCTGAAAGCTCGGTGAGGCTCATCTTCCGTTTCACGAGGACCAAGTCGAGGTTCACCGAGATCGCCATGGCCTGGTGCTCGAAGTATTGGTTGAGCCTTGGGGCCGCATCATCTGCTGCCTCGTGTCAAATCGTGAGCGACTGGTCAGTCTCCAGCCGCGAGCCGTATTCGAAGACGGTGGCGAGAACAAGTATCAACAAACCCCCGAGGATCACTCCTCCATTGAGATCGAAAGGTGGACTCACGGAGATCCCTTCCAGGATGATCTGACCCAAGATGATTCTTGCAGTCAGGTACTCGACCAGAGGGACAACGACGCCACCGACGAGCAGGAAGAGGCCCATCAACCGAATGCGCTGGACATTCACTACAGTGAATGGTCGACCGGCTGTCACAGTCACAACGATATTTCGAAGTAGGTAGATGACGAAGAGAACCGCGAACGTACCCAGGAGCATTCGCACGGCGCTGACGAAATGGAGCCACCAAGTCGTGGTCTTGAAGCGCAGTTCGCCCCGCCCATCGACAATACGCAGGGAGTCAACGCGCGCGTTTCCGGAACCAGTACCGCTCAAGGACAAGACAGGCCTGAGTGAACCTGAGCCAATCGCGACCTGGACTACTCCGTCCGCGCTCGTGCTGGAGTCCGACATCACTAGCGGTGATAGCAGCAGCCAGAGTGATAGGAAGCACCAGAAGATCCCACCCAGCACCAGCGAGACGTCGAGCCACAGCTTGACGACGCGGGCGCTTGTCTGCTTCCGGGTGTTCATGTCAGCCTCCCGTAGAGAACCAGAGCCAGGGGGTACAGCACCCCGTTTGGCCCGAAGGTCAGATAGGCGTCAATGCTTATCGTTTATCAATAATATTTAGTTGTTTATCAATAATCAAGTCCTGTCTTGAGTGACTCGCGGGGCGGACATGGAAACAGCCCAGCTACACCCGCCATGAGGATAGCGCTGCTGGGTGCTCCACTCCGTTCCGTACTGTGTACATTCATGCGGTCGTGGCCTGCAGGCCGGCAACTACTATGGCCTACCACCTCTGGTGTGTAAGCGAGGGGCGAGATGACGCTGACTCTCAAAGGAACTGGGCTGACTGTAGAGAACGTCGTGCAGGTTTCCCGCGGTGGGCTGCCGGTGCAGTTGCACCCTGAGGCGGAGGAGAGAATCCTAGAATGCCGTTCCATGCTCGAGAAGAAGCTACATGCGCGTGAGATCATATACGGCATCAACACAGGGATCGGTGAGTTCTCGGAGACGAGGCTCACGGACGACGAGGTTCGACAGTTCCAGCGCTACCTGATCTACAACCACGCTGCCGGCATTGGTGATCCTGCACCAGAGGAGTACGTCCGAGCGGCAATGCTGTCACGCGCCAACGTGCATGCCAAGGGGCGCTCAGGCATGCGACTCGAGATGACGCAGCTGCTGGTTGAAATGCTGAATCGAGGTGTCACGCCGTTCGTCTGCCAGAAAGGCTCTGTCGGAGCGTCTGGTGACCTAGCACCTATGTCGCAGATAGCGCTAGTCGCTATGGGCGAGGGACAGGCGTGGTTTGAGGGCGAGCTCCTTCCCGGACACGAGGCGCTTGGGCGAGCGGGCCTGGAACCGGTCGTGCTCCATGCCCGTGATGGTCTGGCTATGATAAACGGTTCCAACTTCATGAACGGCATGAACGCGCTGCACTTGTACGACGCAAACCGCTGGTTGAAACAGGCCGAGATCGCGGCCGCAATGACGCTGGAAGCGCTAAACGCCAACATGAAACCTTATGAGCCCAGGCTGCACCAAGAGCGCGGGTTCGCTGGAGCGGTGCGAAGCGCCAGGGCTATCATGAAATGCATCGATGGGAGCGACGTTCTCGAAGCTGATAGGAAGAAGGTGCAGGACGCTTACTCAATGCGTAGCACCCCTCAGGTGATCGGTGCTGCTCACGATGCCTTGGCCTACGCCCGCAGTCAGGTGGAGATCGAGCTGAACGGCGTCGGGGATAATCCGATCTTCTTGGCTGAAGACGACGTGTTTCTCACAGGAGCCAACTTCCAAGGCACTCCGGTGTCACTGCCGATGGAGCTGCTTGGGATGGCGGTAACCATGGTGTCGGTGTTGTCCGAGCGGCGACTGAATCGTCTACTCAACCCCGCGCTGTCGGTCGGGTTACCACCGTTCCTCACTGAGAAGCCTGGGCTGAACAGTGGTTTCATGCTGTCCCAATACACGGCCGGCACTCTGATCGTGGAGCAACGCATGCTCTCGGCGCCGGCTGCAACTGCATCGATCCCCGCGGCTGCCGATCAAGAAGACTTCGTTAGCATGGGGATGAACACCGCGATCAAGAACGGTCAAGTGCTCGAGAATGCCTGTGGCGTTCTGGGAATTGAGTTCATGGCCGCTGCCCAGGCGCTCGATATCCGCGGGCACAAGGTTGGGAAGGGGGTTGCAGCCGCGCGTGAAGTCATCAGAAGCCGAGTCGAATATCTGGCGGAAGATAGACCGCTCTATCCGGATCACACAGCGATGGCGGATCTCGTCAAATCTTGCCAGATCCTCGAGGGGGTGGAGGCGGCGGTCGGGTCCTTGGAGTGAGTGAAGTCCGACCCCGTCGCAGTACTCTTCTCGCGAGGTGAGATCACGCTTCAGTGGCTGTTGTTGTTCATATTGTTGGTGCTGTCATTGGGGATCAGTACTCCCTGGTGTAACCTGTTTTGCATAGCACGCCTGTTCCAGAATCTCCGCAGCATGTGGCGCGGACCACGGACGGCACCTGAGTTGGTGTGCGAGCGGGGAGCGGGGAGCAGTTGTTCCAAGCTAGATAGCTGACAGACGATTGGTGACTGCCGATAGGAGCAGACCCATGCCCTACATCACAGTACTCCGAGCCGGGTTGTGTTGTGTTGTGTCTGCAACCGCGTTTTCGTTGACAGCTGATTCAGCCGTTGCGCAGGTGTCGGACGAGGCTTTGTTGCAGGCGTTTCGCTGGCGGAACATTGGCCCAGCCAACATGGGTGGTAGGGTATCCGATATCGAGGCGGTGGAGGGTGATTTCAAGATCGTCTATGTGGCTGCAGCCTCCGGTGGTGTTTGGAAATCGGTGAATGCAGGCACCACCTGGGAGCCATTATTCAACGATTATCCCTCGGCTTCGATAGGTGACATCGCGATCTTCCAGCCGAACCCGGAGATCATCTGGGTGGGAACCGGTGAGGCCAACAACCGCAACAGTGTGGCGTGGGGCGATGGCATCTATAAGTCGATCGATGGTGGCAAGACGTTCGTCAACATGGGGCTTGCAGAAACACACCAGATTGCGCGGGTCGTACCACATCAGAGCAATCCGGACATCGTCTACGTCTGCGCGATCGGCCATCTCTGGGGATATTCCGGCAAGCGCGGTCTATTCAAGACCACTGATGGTGGTGTGGCGTGGTCCAAGCTAGCTCATGGCCTCCCCAATGATGACAAGACCGGGTGCACTGATCTGGTGATGCACCCGAGCGATCCAGATGTTCTCTACGCTGCTTTCTATCACCGTATTCGCCGGCCCTGGACCTTCTATAGTGGGGGTCCGGACGGGGGCATCTTCAAATCCACTGATGGCGGTGCGAGTTGGGCCAAGCTCACAGACGGTCTTCCCCAGGGTGAGACAGGCCGCATCGGTCTCGCCATTTATCGGCGGAATCCTAGTATCGTCATGGCGCTTGTGGAGGCGGCAAGTTCGAACGACTTGAGCAGACCAGGCTCTGGCGTGTACCGGTCGGAGGATAGTGGTGAGAGCTGGTCCTATGTCAACACCTACAACAACCGACCGTTCTACTACAGCCAGATCCGGATCAATCCCGTTGACGATGAACGCGTGTATTTGCTCACTACACGGTTCATGGTTTCCGAAGATGGCGGCCGGACCATACGCAATGGCAGCGAGGACGAAGAGATACATGGCGACTTCCACGCCATGTGGCTCGATCCGCACGATGCTGATCGCTACTACATCGGTGACGACAAGGGCTTACACCTCACTCATGATCACGGCGAACACTTCATCTTCCTAGACAACTTGCCGATCGCACAGTACTACAGAATCGGCATCGACATGCGGGATCCGTACTACGTGTATGGTGGGCTGCAAGACAACGGGACCTACGGAGGTCCGAGCTTCGCACGGGATACCCGTGGTATTCTGAACGACCACAACTGGAAGCTGCATTGGGGTGACGGCCAGGACATTCAGGTCGACCCTACAGATTGGCGCACTCTCTACACGGAGGCCGAGAACGGTAGTTTCCGGCGTTACAACGTTGAGACACATCGCTTTTCTGGTGCCAGTCCCAACCCGCTGAATGTCCACAACTACCGCGTAGCAGTACCAGATTCTGAGAAGCAAGGCGGGCGCGAGTTCCGCTACAACTGGTCCGCGCCACTAGTGATGTCACCGCATGATCCGAACACGCTATTCTTGGGTGCCCAGTACCTGTTCAGGACGACAGACCGGGGAGAGACCTGGACCATAATCAGTCCCGATCTCACCACGAACGACGCTGAGAAGTGCACGCGGGGGCTGAGCGGCGGAGTGACACCCGATAACTCGGGTGCTGAGCAGCACTGTTCGATAACTTCGGTGGCGCAATCCAGTATCTCCCGGGATGTGATATGGGTTGGTACCGATGACGGAAACGTTCAGGTGACCAAGAATGGGGGTACGACGTGGGACAATGTGCGAGGCAACATCAGAGGCGTGCCGCAAGGAATCTGGCTGGGCCGACTCGAGGCGTCACACCACAACCCGGGAACGGCGTACGTGACCTTCGATGGCCACCGGAGTGACGTGTTCACTCCGTGGGTCTTCAAGACGACCGACTACGGTGACACGTGGACGAACATCACTGGCGACATCCCAACCGGCCAGGTCGTCCATCTGCTGCGGGAGGACCCGCGAAACCCGAATCTCCTATTCGTTGGAACGGAGTTTGGTGTGTTCACGACCATGAACGGTGGTCGCAGCTGGACTCGGTTCATGAATGAATTGCCGACCGTTGCAGTGCAGGACATGGTGATACACCCGCGTGACAACGATTTGGTCGCAGGTACCCATGGACGCAGCATCTGGATATTGGACGACATCACGCCGCTGCAGCAGTTGACTGATGACGTCATTTCGTCCCCTGCCCATCTCTTCGAGCAGAGAGTCGCCACTCTCTGGGAGAACACGAGTCGTGGCGGACAACGCGGTCATTTCTGGTTCGGAGGGGAAAATCCGCCCACGGTTGAACCGAGCAGTAGTCTCCCCAGGGCCGAATTCAGAAGTGTTGCGCTAGTCACCTACTACCTTGGCAGGATTCCGAACCAACCAGCTACACTGGAGATCAAAGAGGTCAGCGGCCGCAACAAACGCTCGGTCACTCTCGGTTCTGAACCAGGTATCCACCGTTACCGTTGGGACCTGACTTTCGATGCGGAGCCGTTGACGGACGCGCAGGTGGTGCGTGTTGTGGAGGCATTCGAGAAGGCGGTCAGTGAGATTCCGTTTCCCCAGATCCAGCAAGCATACACCCGATTCCAAGAGGCTGAGACCCCGCTGGAGCAGCGGGATGCTGTTCGCATCCTACTGAACCCACTCTTTGCCTCCGGTCTCGGGGCCGAGTACGGTACACCGACTGCCGGTCCCGGCTCGTACGTCCTGACGATGATGGTGGATGGAACCACCTACACTAGCACGCTGGCTATCCGACCGGACCCGTTGTTGACCGACAATCGCTAGCTCGATTGTGAGGCGGAGGTCTCCGCCACGCCCCCGCGCCAGAGGCACTGGGGTGGCAACGCGATACCGAGAGAACTCGCGGGCGGCCAGATCCTCTGATGTCATTCCAGGAGACAGCGGTGTGGGTAGTGATCGCAGCTGAGAGACTACGCGGACGCGCTGCCGTGGGCCGAGCCTTGGTCTAGAGCTTGCTTGAGACGCGTGTACGTTTCGGGCCCAAACTTCTTGCGTTCCTTGAGGTGGGCGCGCAGGTCCACTCCAGTCTTGAGCACGACCAGCAGTAACAGCCCCAACATGGGTGAGCCTGCCGCCATTACGAGGAAGCCGCCGCCGATGACGGTGATGTGCAACACCACCACCCTGCTATAGGGCTGCTGCATGAGTTTCCCTAGCTCAGCTCGCCTGTACTCGCCCATCCAGATGTAGTTCCAAAAGAACGAAAAACCGTGGCTCGCGAACAGAGCTATTGCTGCATAGACGATACCGTACTCAATGAGGGCTGAGCGAACGACGCGGACGCTTATGAATTCCCCGCCAGAGAGATCGCCGCCGAATATGGCAAATACGAAGACACCGTGAATTAGGGTGAACATCCCGTAGTGGAAGATGAAAAAAGGGATCATGAAGAGCTTGGCTAACCAGCGACCCAAGTCGTTGGGCCTGGCCCATAGTATTCGGGCGACATTGAATACGCCAACAATGACGTTCTCGAGCCAGTAGAGGAGTACTACTGGGAACACGTCCCAAGCCAAGAGAAGGACACCACCCAAGGGGATGAGATTTACTAGGACCAGGATCACACCAGATGGTGAGGTCCACCGCCGGGTGTCTGTGGGTAGCAGTTGCGCGAGTGACCGTGCCACGTCGTGATAATACACTGCTTTGAGACCCTGCCAAACCCCGATGGAGGTTACGACATAGAGCAGGGGAGGTAGGCCAAGCGGGAGAGCAAAGCCGGCACGTCGTGTCCGGTGCGACTAGATCTTGTCGCGCAAGATTTCAGCGCGCGGCTGAGGAATAACAACTATGTTGACCAACAGGCCTTTGTGGCGAATATGGGCAGCACCGGCATGCACGGCGGTGGTCACCGCAGCCACATCCCCGGTCAGCGTAACGTATCCTTTGCCACCGATCGCCATGGCTAGGTGGATCTCTATGAGCTGTACGGGCGCGGCTTTCACCGCCGCATCGGCAGCCTCGATGATCGACGCCACCGAAAACGTCTCAATGATTCCCAAGGCACCTGTCTTGTCGATCACCCGGGTCCCGCTGATGGCTGGGAAAACCTCCGAGTGCACGTTGGGGATGACGAGATCGTCCACTACTGTGTCGCCGCCGATCTCCAAGCCAGCCTCGATGCTTGAGTGCACTGCGGCGGTCTCTCCTGCTACCATCACCATGAATTTCCCTGGGCAAATTGACCGATTGAACACCATCTGGACCCTCGCCGCCTTGAGCAACGCATCTGCAACCTCGTAGCCCTTAGCTATCGACGTGAGCTCGATCAGTCCTATGGAGTGTTCCATCTATGCCGTTGCCCCTTGCTTTGCGCCCGAACCGCTCGTCGACCGGTCTAGCACTATCGTGCCGTCAACCGAACGCACGATTCCAGTCACACTGGCGTGAATAGGTACGCTCAGTTCGGAGGCCAACTCCTTGGCTACCACGTCTCCCAGTCTCACTTCAGCTCCCTCGACGACCACTGGAATGGCAGCGACGCCGATATGTTGTTGCAGCGGAATAGCCACGGTTACGGGTTCCGGCACATCGGTTCGAAATGGGGCGGATGTGGGGTAGTGGTGCAACCCAAGGCGTCGAGTGAGCCGACTTGTCGGTACACTCCGGTACCTCTTCAAGGGATGCACGTCTTGTGCCAGCCGTCGGAGTCGTTCCGGTGACAGCCATCTATCGCGCTCTTTGAGATCCCGCTTGGTCACTACGCACACGTTCCGTGGATCCAGGTCCTCCGGACAGGCCCACAGAGAGCAAATGTTACAGTCGCAGCATGCCTGGGCCCAATGGGTGAGAGTCGCACTCAGTTCCCCGGTGGTGAGCAGCGACCGCATCACGAGATGAGGTTGGATCGGATATCCGAGGAGATATCGCGGACACATTTCCGTACACAGGCTACACTGATCGCACGCTGACTTGCCGAAGCGCACGAATGCTGTCTCTGTTTGAGACTTGCGCACTGCTAGCCTTGACGTACGTGGTACGACGATGAATCCACTAGACACGCGGGTGACAGGAGTCGACAGGTCGGTTACTACGCTACCCATCATTGGTCCACCATCGATCAAGACGAAGTCTTCGATTGTCACCCCGCCGGCCGCCTGGAGCGCATCACGATAGCTCATGCCGATCGGGAACCACGCCGTGAGCGGTTGCTGCACGGCACCGTGCACAGTCATCATGGAATGTGTCACAGGATGGCCGCGGACAGCACGGTGTATGTTGTACAGGGTTTCGACGTTTTGTACTACCACACCGATGTCAAGCGGCAATCCTCCTACAGGAATCCGGCTACCTGTAGCATGGTAGACCACTTCGTACTCATCACCAGCAGGATACACATCATCCATCTCGCAGACCGTGATGTTCGATGGTGAGTGCTCTGAGATCGAGCGTATCGCTTCCTGGTTCTTTCTCTTGATAGCGACGATCCCCCGCTCGGCACCGGTATGCTGCATCGCATGCAGCATGCCGTCGATGATCTCTGCCGGATAGTGTTCCATTACCGCTTGATCTTTGTAGAGCAGTGGCTCGCACTCGGCGCCGTTGGCGATAACCGTGTTTACACGGGTATCGAGTTTCTTGTACGTTGGAAAGCCGGCCCCACCTGCGCCGACCACGCCTGCGCTTCGCACTAATCCGACTAGGCTTTCCATGTTCCGGTGCACGCCGGCGCTGGCTGGTTCACACTGGTGTGTTGGATCACGGTGGGCCTGGAGGGTCGCATCAGGGGTGCGGAATGTCCGATAGCTCGCGGAATGTATCGCGGGCGATCAGGAGTTCTTCGTTGGTGGGTATGACATAGGCCTTGAGGGCGGCACCGTCGGCTGAGATTTGGCCTGGCTGGCCCTCGGCCAGACTATTGTTCTTCTCCCTGTCCAGTATCAACCCAATCGCCTCCAGGCCTGTGCTGATACGCTCGCGGATCTGGGGAGATCGCTCGCCGATGCCACCAGCGAAGATGACCGCCGCGGCTCCTCCCATTTCAGCCAGGTAGGCTCCTATGTAGTGCTTGACACGATGACAGAAGATGTCGATCGCAAGTCTCGCTCTGCGGTCTTGGTTTTCCGCCTCCTCCTCCAGTAACTCCCTCATGTCGCTCGTAAGGCCGGACAGGCCGAGCAAGCCAGACTGCTTGTTGAGCAAAGAGTCGATCTGCGCTGTGCTCATGCCCTCCTGAATCGACAGGTATTCGATCAGAGATGGATCGATGTTCCCGGAGCGGGTGCCCATGACGAGGCCCTCGAGCGGTGTGAATCCCATGGATGTGATGTACGATTCGCCCGCCTTGATCCCACACGCAGAACAGCCATTCCCCAGATGGAGAGTGATGATGTTGACTTGCTCGCGATTCAGTCCCTCGATCTTCCGGTAACGGTAGGACAGGTAGCGATGTGACGTGCCATGGAACCCGTAACGCCGGATCTTGTGTCGGCGGTACAACTGATAGGGTATAGGATATAAGTAAGATGTCTCCGGCATTGTGGAGTGAAATGCTGTATCAAACACCGCAACCTGTGGCATTCCCTCGCCGAGCAGCTCTGTCGCAGCTCGAATACCCTTGAGGTTCGCAGGATTATGTAGCGGTGCCAGATCGATGCAGTCTTCGATGCCTTCGATCACCTCAGCTTCGATGCGAACCGACGTTCGGAAATGCTCACCGCCGTGCACCACCCTATGGCCTACCGCATGGATGTCCGCCAAAGACGAGATATTGCTGACCTCCGATGCTCGCGACACGATCCACCGCAGGATAGTGTCTATAGCCGCACGATGGTCCCGTAGCGCTTCCGCATGTTTCTCTTTGGGATTTCCCTCGGCCTGGAAAGTGAGCAGTGCCTGCCCTCCAACTCGTTCCACGACTCCGCTCGCCAACCGACGATCGGCGTCGTTCGCTATACGATCAAGGTCAGTCTCGATGATCTGGAACTTGACCGTCGAGGAACCACAATTCAGTACTAGAACATTCATCAGGTAACTCCGTGGACCGACCCCCCGGGAGAACGCTCCGAGCACGGGGGACGGCCTCTATTGTGCGGCGGTCAGTGATGAGCCACTCTACGGCATACTCCTACGCGGGGGGAAACAACCAGGCCATTCGCCCTCAGTGAGCACCAATTGATCACGGGGCATCTGTGCCGGATCCTCAGAAGCCAGATAGGCGACCATCGCCGCCAACGTGGCGTTGTTCATCAGGTCGTCGAACACGATCTTGTCGAACGTGTCGCGGTTGGTGTGCCACGTGTATTGCCGGTACTCAGGGTAATGTGACTGGAGTCGAAAGCCCGGAGCGCCGGCACATGTGAAGGACATATGATCGCTGCCCCGCCCCGGTGTACCCGGTATGTCCAAATCTATGTGCTGCGCTATCTCGAGTGGAATCTTGGAAAACCAGCGGCCGAAGTACTCCCCGGCAGCGACGAGTCCTTGCGCCTTCAGATAGTCGATCCGCCAGGTCCCGTTGTCCTGGTTGAAGAGGGCGTGCAGACCCTTCATCACCTCGGGGTGATCCTCCCGAAAAGCGCTGGATCCAACTAGCCCGACTTCTTCCGAGCCCCAATGGCCGACGAGAATAGTCCTTTTAGGGCTGGGATAGGCCAAGTGCAGCACCCTCATCGCCTCCAACATCATGACGGTTCCCGTCCCGTTATCCGTTGCACCCGAGGCAGCATCCCACGAATCGACGTGAGCAGATAGCACCACATACTCCTCCGGCTTCTCCGTGCCCCTCATCTCCGCCACAACATTGAAGACTGGGGCCTCACCCAGGAACTCGGACTCGGCCTCCAACCGGATCTGTGGCGCCTGACCGTTCTCAGCCAGTCGGAACACCAGACCGTAGTCCTCACAGCTCAGGTCCAGAGCCGGAACGCGCCTTGTCTCGGTGTAGAACACCTTGTTGACTCCCCAACCCTCAGACCAGAGTGAGGTCAGGATTCCGAATGCGCCAGCTTCCTCGATCGCGGACATCACATCTGTGGGGCGACGTGCACCGACCTTCCGGAAACGCTGGTTCCAGGCCCCACGACCGGCATCGCGCGTGTTCTTCAAGTGCTCGAATGACTCCTGTGTCGCTAAACGCTCCCAGACTTCGTCAGGCCGGCATGTGGGTTCCGGGAAGGAGAACAGCACGAACTTGCCGCGCACGTTGGGCAGCCAGGAGCTGAACGCAGCTTCATCGGGGAGATCCGGGAAGATGACTGCACCACCCTCGACCGGCCCTTCGGTTCCCGGACTCCAAGCCAACATAGTCCCCTCGAGGGTTCTTACTCTGGGCGCAATCAGGTCGACGTGGGTGACACCCCGCCTCCATCCCACCCAAGTGCCGAACTGTTCTCTGCGAGCGCTAATCCCCCAGCGCTCATATTGGGAAAGCAGCCATTGCACTGCTGCGTCGTTGCCCGGCGAGCCGGGAAGGCGTGGCCCGATAGAATCCAACAACGCTTGCGCCAATGGATACAGCTGCGAGTTTTCCATCCCTTCGGTCCATATCTGCTTAATCACCGGGTCGTCGGTCGGGAACGTTTGGGCGAAGGCAGCTACACTCAGTGTTCCAACAGCCAGAACCAGAGTGGCGACGTGATTGAGCAACCGTACGATCATGGTGTCCTCGAGGAAGAATGGCATACTTTCATTCATTATTGCGTGCGGGAATGTTCATTGAGGCCCCTAAAGATAATGTACCGGCTCCCATTTGCTCAGTGAGAGCGAATGGTGACCAGCGATGCCTGTACTGGACGGGCAATATCGAGGTCAGTCTCTCACTGATGCGCCGCTCGCATTCTTGGTTGGGCTGATGGCGCAAGGAGATCTCTGAGTCGATGCCGCAAAGTCCGGCGCTCCGAATTGGCACTTTCAACGCTCGCTTCCTACCACATCTGGTGAGCAATCGACGGCGAGCTCGAGTGTTGGCAGAGCGAATCGCGGAGTATGACTATGACATTATGGTTCTGACTGAGGTCTTCAGTGACAGGGCGCGTCGCGCTCTATTAGGCAGGCTCTCATCGCGGTATCGCTACATCGTACAGTATGTCGGTAGCCGAAGACGGCTACGTGAGGACAGTGGCCTCATGCTGTTGAGTAAATATCCGTTCGAGCCGTTGCCGAGGTCGACGGCGTACGGGCGTGGCAGGATGAGGAGTAGTGGATGTCAAGGATCTGGTGATAGGCCGGCTGTCTGGTTTGTGGAGTATGCCGATTGCTGCTGCACGGACTGTTTTGCGGGCAAGGGTGCTGCTTACGTGCGATTGGCCGTCAACTGCCGCCCGTTGCACGTCTTCTTCACACACATGCAAGCGAAGTACGAGCGCTACCGCACGCTGCAGACCGAAGCCTGAAATGGCCGTCCACGGAACCGCAACTTGTGGCCGGGAGGCTCCAGGCTCTGTTTCAGAAAGCGAACCCCCAGTCGATGTAGAAGCCGCTACTCTGCTCTCCCTTTCCCCTGAAGTATGATGCGGAGAAGAGGTATCTGGAGCCAAGGAATCCGAGCCAGATGCCACCGCCATACCCTAGATGCCATCCACCTGGTGATTGGCCCTCCACCCACACCCGCCCAGCGTCCACAGACCCGAAGACACCGAAAAGATGGGGCATGATTGTGCGAAACTGGGTGAGATGGGTGCGGAGCTCCGCGCTGCCGAATAGCGATGCATCACCGGCGAAGCGCTGTGATCGCCAACCACGCACCGATTGGAGACCACCGATGAAGGCGGCATCAAACCAAGGGTAGCTTCCCCAGATCTTCTCAGCTCCCGCCCGCAGAGCCAGTACGGTGTGGGGTAACGGCCTAGCTGGCAAGTAGGCCTTGCCGAGTGCTCGCACCTTACCGTAGGAGGCGTTTAGGTCCCAAACCTCGGGATATGCGGAGCCATCCACATCGAGGCCCAAACCGATCAGGTCTTCCAGCTCTTCGATCTCGTCCAGCGTCATGCCCTGGCGCGTATCCCAGCTGAGATTGAAGACCAGACCCACTTGCCCGAACCCTCCTGTGCCATAGACATCGGTAAGTGTCGAGATGAACCGACCTGTGTTCTCCCTGGTCCTCGAGTATCGGAGGGTCGGGCCAAGCGCTAGCTGCAGTGAGCGTCCGGGAGAGCTGGCCACGAACGGTTCGATCACGAAGAGTCCTCTCCATACGCTGTGGAATTCGCGATTGCCCGATTCGGAGATATCGTTGCCAATTCCGTAGTAATGCACGACGTCAAAGGAAGTGGCGAAGGCACGGAATCCAGCGTGCAGCGAGGAGTTCTCAGCGCGGTAATCGTGTTCGAGCGACAGATCGTAGCGGCTATCGGTCGACAGCGCCGCATTGAGCCTCCACTCGGTCGCGTACGGGTCCCTTCTGAACGCATAGGAGTGACGTGAGAAGCCGCCTCCGATCAGCAAACCGTAATCAGAACTGTACCATAGCTTGGCCCGCGGAAGAATGCTCTTGCCCCAGTCTTGCGGTGCGGCGCTCTCGTCCGGCTCGTACGGCTTCTCAGCGATACCAGTCCTCGAGCCAACGACGCGATTACTGCCGTGAGCGTCGTACAGCTTCACGCCTTTCGAAGGCGTCTCGAACACGAAAGTGTCGTTGCCCTTTCCGCCAACGACGCGGATAGTCGGGTGCAAACGGGCTGTTCCGTTGATGGTGATGCGATCGTCGCCATCGTAAAGGAGGATACGTATCTCAGCGGTTTCGGTGGGATCGAACCGCCGCCTGTAGTATGGAGCAGTGCTCGCCGACCGCTCAGCGATCGTCACATCGAGGTTGCCACTCGGCAGCTGTGTCACGTTCACCTCCTCCGCAACGTCCGTCGCACTTACGTCCACGTCGGCTGCCAACAGTCGATAGAAGCTGCTTGCTACCTTCGGCAGGCCCGCACGCCTACTCTTCAAGGCGCTTTCGAGCCACTGACCGTCTGCTTCGTACATTTCGGACGGCAATCGTCCCACTGCATCCTCGATCACTTCGTCCGTGAGCTTCTCGGCGACACTCGTGGCGATGGAGTCCCACACAGGCTTTTCAAGATCCGTCAGAAACTGACGGTCAAGCAAGCGTGCATTCCAATGCAGGCTCAACGTGCTCAGGTACTTGTCTGAGAAACCGACCATCTGCGGCATGCTCCATTGTGCGATGGCCGGGAACACACCATCTAGCTTTGAGAAAACTTGGTCGCGGTCGCGCGGGATCGGGTACCAGCCGGGTGTCGAGTCAGTGCCGAAGTGTGCCCACCGCCACTGGTCGGCGTGCCGGTCCCAGTCACCGAGGAAGAAGTCCAGTAGGCGAGCGTTCAAGAATGCCCGTGAGTTGACTCTGTCTGCTGGGGACTCCAGCAGCCTCTCGAACAGGGTCTCACTCCCGACGACCCGCTGCGCGCCGGCGAAGGTCGCCAAGGCATTCACGCCCTCATCCGGCCGCTCTTCGATGATCCCCAACATGCCGGCGAACTCGTGCCGGAATTCTCCGAGGATCGAATCATCGGGCATCACTGCGAGTTGCGGTTTGGCGTGAAGCACGCCAGCAGCCTCCAGCAGCGGCTCACAGACGAGTACGCCCACTGGATGCTGCGAGCTGATCTGATCTTGGAGAACATCCGCAGCCAGTGTGGTCCTCAGCAGCGGTGGTAGAGCCGCAGCAGGGTTCTTGTCCATCGAACGAAACGAGTACTCCTTGCCGTCAGCACCCTCCAGCCGGAGCGATCGAGTTTGTCGTCCACCACCGCGCCTGACCGGTGTCAGACCCTGCCCAAAGGTGCGCAAGTTGAGGATCGGGACTTCAATGGGAGTGGTCCAGGCGGCTCGGTAGTGATTTCCCCAAAAGAACCGCCCGAATCCGCTCATGCCATAACGGATACCCGGGATCACTACAACCGTGCTGTCACTGGTCTGGGAGGGAATCTGAGGAGCAGCAGGGGCGGGCGTGAGCAGCGTGAACAGTAGCATAGCCGCTTCCCAGCACAACAACTCTACCGCAGCCCGCCTATTCGGTCGAATACCAGGCGTGTGTATGGTGGACTGACGCGTACCGTAGGCTCGCATGGCGTGCAGTCCTTCTCAATGGGATCCTTCTGGCAGCCTATGTCGTGAGCTGCCGGCCCCACCGCCCGACACCGAAATCTGGTGGTTTGGCCTCCCGTAGGAAAGAGCGCGGGGCAAGCAGCCACCAGCTAGCAGCCGTCAGCTGCATCCCAGCCAAGTTCATCCACCCGGCTGTGAGGCGTTCGGGTTCGGGACCCACAGCACGTTGATGATCTTCCACGCGCTGTTGACCTTCGCTAGCTGGAGATGGTCGATGTACAGTGCCGAGGTGACCTTAACTGCCGCGATGCCCTTAGAGATGTCGTAGGTTTCCAACTCGATTTGTCTCTCGTCCTCGTCGAGCTTCCCGAGACCCGCGCGTGTTCCCTCAATGAGGTTGGACGCCCCCATCTTGTATAGAAACTGTTCTCCCGTCTGGCGGTGGCGGTTCAATAGGACCTTGTTGAGTTCAGGGTGGAGAGCGCGCTCCATGCGGTCTGCGTCTCCTGAGTAGGCGCCTGCGATGTAGTCGAGGGCGGCCGTCTCTACAGCCGCCCTGTCGGATTCCAGAACGCCCTGATCCAATTCACTTGCTGCATTCGACTGGTTCCGTGCCCACAACACGTTTACGATTCTCCACTCGCCCTTGATCTTCGCCAACTGCAGGTAGTCGTACCACAGTTGGCCTACGGCCCGAGCGCTCGCGATGTCGTTGCCGACGTCGAAGACGGTAACCTCGACACTCGGGTCGACATCGGCCATCTGTTCCGCCAAACCTCGCACAATCTCCACCAGCGTGGTGTGCGTGTTGTAACTCAGGACCTGTCTGCCGGTCTGGTGCAGCGTCGTCACGACGACTTTGTTCAGCTCTTCGTGCACACCCCTCGCAACGCGATCGGCATCTGCGGTCACGGCACCTTCCATGTAGTCCATTGCGGCGCGAACGATGCCTTGCTCATCACTCCCCCTGTGTGAGCCGCTCTGAGCAGTGGCTGGGGCGGCAGCTACCGTCGCCAGCAAAATGGTGGAAAGTAAACCCTTCATGTCCAAACTCTCCCTTCTTCAGACCCCTGGCCTGGTCCGGAATATCGAAATTCGGTATATCGATATATCATGAACGGAAGACACAAAGTGTGCCATGGTGGCTGCTGCAGCACGATGGATTAACCTCTTGATTTGAAACACTTTGCCGCAAGTGGCCGGTGCGGGGGCAGACAGGGGGAGTGTTCGGTTCTGGGACTTCTGGTTCCGCCGACGGACAGCACAGCAGACAGTTGCCGCCGTCAGCGGATCGATGCTTCTACTGACAGCCGACAACTCGCGGCAGTAATGTTGACGGGCGACCGAGCGATTCTACTTGGGGGAGACTGACGTTTCGAAGCATGAGTGACATACCCGAAGCCCTTGGCGTTGCACTGGCCGATCGCTACGAGTTGGAGCGGGTGGTCGGTCGTGGAGGTATGGCTACCGTCTACCTCGCGCACGATCTGAAACACGGTCGTGAGGTCGCACTCAAAGTGTTGCGGCCGGACCTCGCAGCCTCTATCGGAACGGATCGATTCCTCGTCGAGATCGAGATAGCGGCACGGCTCACTCACCCGCACATCGTACCGCTGCATGACTCCGGCGAAGCAGAGGGATTTCTCTACTACGTGATGCCGTTCGTGGAGGGCAAATCTCTGCGCGCGTTGCTCAACCGTGAACGTCAGATCGAGCTCGCTACCGCCGTGTCTATCACCGTGCAGGTAGCCGACGCATTGAGCTACGCCCATCGGATGGGTGTGCTGCACCGCGACATTAAGCCGGAGAACATTCTGCTGTCAGGACGCCACGCCTTTGTCACCGACTTCGGAATCGCCAAGGCACTGAGTTCGGCTGCCGGTCCCAAGCTCACCCGCTCGGGGTTTCCGCTGGGCACAGTGGGGTACATGAGTCCGGAGCAGGCAGCCGGTGTCCGGGACATCGACGTGCGGTCGGATGTGTACGGGTTGGCCTGCGTCTTGTACGAAATGCTGGTTGGGGACACTCCGGGACTGTGGCTCACGGAAGAGGCGGTGCGGCTGGGCCGACTCGTTGATGCTGAGGCCAATCATCGTACTCAGCTCGACAAGCTCCCCGGGCGGGTTGAGCAGGTTCTCGCGCGGGGTTTGGCTATGCGACCGACCGACCGGTATCCCACGCCCACCGGTTTCGCTGACGCACTGGTTGCCGTGTTGGGCACGACCGACGTGAAGTTCCGGGAGATCCAGGTTCAGCAAATAATCGGGCGAGCGGCGCAATTGCAGGCAGAGTCTCCGCTCGATGAGGATGCATTCTCGCTCGGGACGTTAGAGCAAGTTGCCGCCGAGGTTGGCATACCCGCGGAACGAGTGCGTGAAGCCGTTGAGCAGCTAGGCGGCCCGGCCACTCCGGAGAATCTGGTGCAAGTTGGGCCTCCTCCTCGCAGTAATGTTGGCTTCAGTGACAGCGAGGTGCGTCAGATCATCCAGCGGGCAGTCGAGCTGGAAGCGATGTACTCGGGTGAGCAAGCGGCGTTGACGGTGGGCGGCCTCGAGTTGGTCGCGGCCGAGGTCGATATACCGCCTGAACGGGTGCATGAGGCTATTGCAGAACTACGGCGGGTGCGCGATCACGCAGCTGTCGCGGCTACTGCTCCCGGATCGTGGAGACCGGCTGCGGTGGTGGTGGACCGAACCATTGGACATGAGATCACCGAGTCGGAGTTCGTACTGATGCTCGAAGAGATTCGGAGTGCGCTTGGTGCCAGGGGCCGGATGACCAACCTGGGCAGGGCTTTGACGTGGAGCACAGAACCGCGGTATGCTGGCGACCGGGACGTGCAGGTTGTGATGACTCCGAGTACCGATGGCACCCAAATCCGCGTGGAAGAGCGCCTGCGCATTCTCGGTCGCGAGATTGGGGGAAGCATAGCCGGTTGGGCAATTGGGGGTCTCATCGGGATCGCGGTGGCGCTGGGATTCGGTGCCGTGGAGACATCGATCCTGCCACTCTTCGGGATCAGCTTCTCCGCGGCGGGTGCCTATGTGGCACACCGGTCGATCTTCGAGAACACGGTTCTACAGCGGAGGCGGCAGCTGGAGGAGCTAGCCGACCGGTTAGTCACTCGTGTTAGGAGGGCGGCCAGCGGCAGAGAGCGGTCGGCTTTCAGTCTCCAGCCTCCAGCTGTCAGCGGTCAGCCAGCATCCTCAATGTCGCCTGATAGAGACTAGGCCGGCCGGGGGTGCTTCGAAGCGATGCACGCCGGCGGTGAGCTCTCGAGACCGGCGCTCCACCACACGCCCCCGCGTGTCGTGAGTGACAACCTCGACAGGACCGAGGTCGGTAGCGAGATCGATCACGACGGTACCGGTACCCTTTGCGTTGACCACGTCTACTGCGGAGTATGGCCCTTCATCCAAGGCGACGACCACATCGTTGAACACTCCTATGATCGCCTTCCCGTCTCGGAAGGTCTCGATCATGGGATATACCGCACCGGGACTAGCCGGCATGAATTCACCTTCCAGCAACACCGCTCGGTTCTGTTTCCAGTACTGGGTCCAGAACCGAATCATGTCGACGTGGTCCGGCGGGATCTGGGTGAGCCGCACGGAGAGCTGCGGGACGCTGAACAGAATGTTCAGCAGCTGTAACGCGGCAGACTCAACTGGGTCGTCTGCGTGCCACACGATCATGTCTGAGTGCACGGCAGTGTTACCGCTCAACAGCCGGATATCTGTGACCTCGGCACGGTTCGCTATCTCGTTGTTCGGTGCATCGACACCGCGGAACATGTTGCCGTACTTTCGCATGAGTGGGCCGACGTACGGCTGTCGGAACTCTACGAGCACAGCGGGATTGTTGGTGCGAAGTCTGCTCATGATGTCCGTCATCAGCCTATCGACGGCTTCGTTTACAGAGGCGTAGTCCCGACCATCTCCGACCTCGAGCACCGTCTCCGCGTTAGCCGCGAACATCCCGATGAAGTCGAGCTTGAATCCGTCGAGCGCCCATCTGGCCATCGCCGTGGTGTAGGTCGTGATTATGAACTCTCTGACCTCGGGGTAGCGTGGGTCGAGAACGTAGGCTCCTTGGCTCTCCCAGTAGCGCAGGTACTTGCCGCGGAAGCGCTCGAAATTCTTGGCCCGTTCTCCTACCAGCGGTACCGAGTACCACAACAGGAATTTCATTCCCAAGTCGTGAACACGGTCTACGAAGCCTCGCATGTCGGGGATACGTTCCGGCTCCCAATCCCCGGTGTAGCGGTAACCACGCTGGCTGTCGAGCGTCTGCCACCCATCGTCGACGATCACTGCTTCGTAGCCCACCTCTCTGGCAATCGTGAGCTCTGCCAGGACAGCTTCGACGTCGAGGTTCTGGTGAAAACTGTACCAGGTGGAGTACATGGGGCGCCTGGCAGCATCAGGAACTGGAGCAGGAGTGTAATTCGGCTGCGAGGCCCACCAACCCGCAACGTCAGCGAGGGCAACGTTGTATGGGATTGCCCTGGTGTCGATACGGACCTTAGCCTCATACTCGGTCGTAGCCGGACTGCGTTCACTCAGGAATGTCAACGAGTAGTAGAACCTCGAGTCCTCCTCGCGCAGATAGGCCCTGAGAGTCACCAGATTCAGAGCATCCGATGCGGCAAAAGTAATGCGGTTGACGTCCGCGCTGTTCAGGAGCGCAATCACCGGAGCTCCACTAGAAGCCCGGGATTCCACCGTGTTCCTATAGTAGTTGACCTTGTCGTTACTCAGATTCGTGTTCCAAAACGCGGCGATATCGACCGAAGGGAGATCCCAGCGGAGTGAAAACTCAGGGGGCTCTGCGGGTATTGCAGACGTGAGACGAACAGTGGCAATCTTGAGCCCGGGCTCAACCTCCTCGAGGCTCAACGAGTCCTCGAAGCTCCCGAGATCACCCACTAATGCGAGTTGCTCGCGAGTGACGTCCAACAGTGGGCCGACAAATCGTTGCGGCATCCTTTGCGCCGCGCCGCTCGCGTGACCGAGCGTAATACAGAACAGAGCTAAGGCTACACTGAGTAGGTGGTTTGGCCGGTTCATGGGCTTGTCCTGTTCAGCTGTTGCTGTCAGCTATCAGCCTAACCTAGGGCTTGCGTTCTTGCGAGACTCCCAGTCCCCGGCCCCGGCTGCTATTCCGCCCGCAATGCTTCTATTGGGTTGCATCGTGTCGCGCGTAGGGCTGGGACGTAGCTGGCCCCGACGGCGACACCGATGAGGATCAAGGCGATTCCTCCGAGTGTTACAGGGTCGCCGGGACTTATGCCGAACAGCATGCTGCGCAACTGCGCTGCCAGGGGGACAGCAAGTCCGAACCCGATGATCAACCCGACCACGACCAACCGGATTCCATCCCAAACCACCATGGAACGCAGGTCGGTTGTATGAGCACCCAACGCTACGCGGATTCCAAACTCACGGGTCCGTTGGGAAACGGTATACGCCAGGACGCCGTACAATCCAATTGCTGCCAGCAACAGTCCGACTCCGCCGAAGACGCTAGCAAGCAGAGTCGTGGCCCTGCTCGGCAGCAGGGCGATTCCCATGACATCCTCATACGAGGTGTTCGCATCGACCGGGACTTCGGGGTCGAGGCCATGCATGATGTTGCGTAGCTGCTCGGCTAACGCAACCTCGTCGCCATTGAATCGGGCAACCATGACGAGATCGGCGTGGGGCCGCTGCTCGTACGGGACGTACACGAAAGAACGCTGGTCCTCACCGAGCGTGCGATACTTGGAATTGCGAACGACACCGACCACTTCGATCTCGGGATCGTCGGCGGTGCCCAGGCGGATCCGCTTGCCAAGAGCACTTTCGCCCGGCCAGGTTCGACTGGCGAAGGCCTGGTTCACGATCGCAACCAAGGGAGAGCCTTCCTTGTCAGAACTGGTGAAGTCGCGTCCTTGGAGAATCGGGATTCGGAAGGTTGCGAAGAAGTTCGGCGTCACGATGGCATAGTCGACCTCGAGCCAGTCTTCCTGCTCAACCGGTTCACGAGCCGGTACGGAGTACGTGATCGAGTGTCCCCCTAGCGTAACAGGTGGCCAGTTGGTGAGCGCCACCGACTCTACCTGCGGCAGGGCGATCGCGCGGTCCATGAGGTCGTGCGAGAGCTGAGCAGCTGTCTCCGCTGTGTAGTTCCGGTGGAAGTCGAGTTCGCTACTGAAGAAGTGGACGTGTTGAGGGTCGAAACCAAGGTCGGCTGCGTTGGTCTGTGCTAGCCCCCGTGCGAAGAGCCCGGCAACGACGAGCAGGAGGGCCGAGCCCGAGACTTGTAGGACGACAAAGGTGCCGCGGAGCCGGCTACGTACCCGCCGCCAGCCGCGCGCGTCCGCCTTGAGCGCGGTGTTCAGGTTTGGCCTTGTCACCTGTAGAGCCGGCGTCAAGCCGAACACCATACCGGTGAGCAGGGCGACTATGAGCGAGAACACGAGTGCTCTATGGTCCAGCGAGAAGTCGAGTACCAGGGGAACGTCAATGGGGAGTTGAAAGCTGCTCAACAGCTTGGTGACGTAGCCAGCGATGAGCACTGCACCGACAGCACCAAGTAGAAAGAGAACGAGGCTCTCTATGAGTAGCTGACGGATGACCCGCACGCGTGCCGCGCCAAGTGCTAGTCGCAGTGCGACTTCTCTGTTGCGCCGTTCGGCACGGGACAACAACATGCTGCCGACGTTGATGCTCGCGATGAGGAGAACGGTACCGGACAGCAGGAAGAGGAACAACGATATGGCGAAAGCGCCTGTCGTCGCACGCGGCGAGAGCGAAGTGTAGGGCTCAATCCTGATCCCGTGGTCCGGGTTGTTCTCGGGGAATGCGGTCCGGAGATTGGTGCTGACCACGTTGAACGCGGCGTCGGCCTGGTCCCGAGATACCCCCTCCTTCAGACGTGCCAGCGGCCTCACCCACGACTCGGTGCGATCCGTGAGATTGCGGTCGCCGAAGATGGTGGGTGCCGAGCCCATTCCGAGCCACACGCCGATCTCCATGATGGTGATGGGCCCCCGAAAGCCGGCCTCAGTCACCCCGACGATGGTGAAAGGTTCTTGGTTGATCCGTATTGTCCGGCCGACAACCGAGGAGTCTGCACCGTACTGCCTCATCCACGTTCCATGACTCAGCACGGCAACCAGCGGTGCGCCGACCCGATCCTCTTCGGGAACGAAAAACCGTCCCAGTGCCAGGCGAGTCCCCATCACGTGGAGCAGATTGTGCGTGGCCAGGAATCCCATTGTGGCCCCGGATTGCGTTGCACCTTCCACACTTACAGTAGCGAGCGCCAACCCGGCCAGATCCACCAGCTCTCCGGTTCCCTCCCGATAGGCGAGGTAATTGGGATACGCCATGTCCTCTTCGCTAGAGCCATCCTCGGCTACCGTGCGGACCTTGACTAGATCTTTCCAGTTACGCATGCCGGGAGCTGGTTTCAGGAGGACCGAGTTCACTACGCTGAAGATCGTTGTCGTTGCACCGATTCCGATTGCCAGAGTGAGTGCGGCAATCAAGGTGAACGTCGGGGACTTTCTCAGGATGCGGCCGGCGAAACGAACGTCCTGGGCTAGTGTGTCCCAGACGGGCGCACGATTACGGGGAGATCGGTGGTTGCCGCGGTTCGGCAGATTCTGCCTCGTGCGGCGGCTCGGCAACCGGTTGGCGAGTCGTTCCAGAGTGTACCGCACTGCAGCAAAGCAAGCCTGATAGGAATACCAAATGTCACTTGAAAACCGACCGTGAGAAATCCGTCGCTCGACGTACATTTCGTGGAGGTCGCCGAGCACTCCATCCTGAGCCGCTCCCGCTGGTAGCAGTGCTGCTGCGAGAGCCCGGGCGAGGCGAGGCGGTCGCGCATTCATGATTGATCCAGCCTTGTCTCGAGGCCGCTCCAGAGGTTGAGCATCGCGGTGCGGGCTTCCCGGATAGCTTGTAGACCCGCTTCCGTGACAGTGACAAATCGCTTGGGTCGGCCACCTCGGTTGGGATCCGGGCTACCCATGCGAGATCGCAGGTGGCCCTTGGTCTCCAGTCGATCCAGTGTGACGGAGAGAGATCCGCTGGGAACGCGACGGCCTGTTTCGCGCTGGATCTCGCGGATGATGGCTGAGCCGTACGCTTGTTGGCCGAGCCGGAGCACAGCCGCGAGTACCATGTGCTCGAATTCGCCGAGGTATGATGTGCCACCCATTGCAAGCTAACTTTGTAAGGTTGATTGTCCCTACGGGTGGAATCGCGGGGAAGTTTCGTGAGCGGCGAGTTGGCGGTCGGGAGCCGGGAGCAGTACGCTGCCCGCCCAGGGATGGGGCTGGCTTGGTGGGGGCAAGGGGCTGAAGCTCCGAGACTCCAGCCCCAGGATCTCATGTGTCTACCTACGCCAACCCATTTCTCCCAATGCCCAGATTGCCCAGCGTCGTACCTCGGCGTTCTCGTCCTTCATGGCGGCCGTCAAGGCGTCGGCTGCCCGGCTGTCGCCGATTTCACCGAGTGCCCAGGCCGACCAGCGGCGCACCTCGCCGACGTCGTCGTGCAGCAGAGCTGCGGTCAGGGCGTCGACAGCTCGCGAATCGCTTATTTCGCCTAGTGCCCATGCAGCCCAACGCCGTGCCTCAGGGTAGGAGTCTCTTCGGACGGTAGCCGAAAGAGCATCGACCGCTCGGGGATCCCCTATCTCACCCAGCGCCCAGGCTGCCCAACGGCGGGTCTCACCATTTCGATCTTCTCTGAGAGCAACCGCTAGCGCCTCGACGCCCCCTGGGTCACCTATTTCACCCAGCGCCCAAGCCGCCCAGCGACGCGCCTCATTATGGGCATCGTCTTTGAGTGTCGCCGACAGTGGACCCACTGCTCGGGGGTCTCCTATCTCACCCAACGCCCAGGCAGCCCAGCGGCGGGTCTCACCATTTGGGTCGTCTCTGAGTGCCACTGCGAGCGCCTCGACACCTCGCGGGTCACCTATCTCACCCAGTGCCCAGGCAGCCCAGCGACGCGCTTCCGCATAGCTGTCTTTCCAGACCGCGACCGCAAGGGCTTCGACCGCTCCCGAATCCCCTATCTCACCCAATGCCCAAGCGGCCCAGCGGCGAACCTCGTTGTCGGGGTCGTTCAGGAGCGCGGATGCCAACGCCTCGATAGCTCGCGGGTCCTGCAACTCGCCCAAGGCCTGGGCGACCGACTTCCGCACCTGAGCATCGTCATCCTGCAATGATTCGAGCAGGGCATTGAGGCTCAAGCCCCTAGCCTGAGCCGCAGCATATCCCTCATGTCCCGCGGCAGCGCCTTCTACCGCAGCTTGCGCTGCCTCTTGGGCTATCTCCATCGCCATGCGAATCGCATCCGCTATCGACTCCGTGTCGATTTCGATCGCGTTCTCTCCGGCGAGAACCGGCTCGTCGGGGAAGTCCGGTGCCTCGTTGTGGTCGGCCGACCTCAGGAGCCCGGCCACCGCGACAGTCCCGGGCACTAGCAGCGCCGCGAGCCCGGCAGCCCACAAAGCCGGCCTGGGCACCTTCCGCCGACGTTTCTGACTGGGGCCCAATGGCGCGACCATGGCTCTGTCAGCCACTCCGGTCACGATGCCAGGCCAGAGGTCGTTCTCTGGGGTCCCTTCGGTCGGTAGAGAGTTGATTGCCACTACCGTAGCCTTCAGCTCGTCGAGTTTGGCCGTACAAGCCCCACACGAATCGAGGTGCGCGCGGACAAACGCATCAGCCTTGGCGTTCAACTCTTCATCGAAGAAGGGTGATAACAGTTCTTCGACGATGTCGCATTCGCTGCCTTCTCGGTCCAAAAAATCGTGCTCGGTCATTTGAGCAATGCCTCCCGCACGAGCCGTCGTGCTCTGTTCAGCTGAGACTTGACCGTTCCTTCAGCCACTTCGGTCAGCTCGGCGATTTCCCGATACCTGTAACCCTCGATGTCATGGAGGATGAGGACCTCCTTGGCACCTGGGGGGAGTGTGGCAATAGCCCTCTCCAGGTCCATCTTGGTCTCCGGCATGGCCATCTTAAGCCCGCTCTCGAACTGTTCCAGGTCGGGCGTCTCGGTGATTCTGCTATCGTGGCGCTTCTGTGACCTGATGTGACCCAGTACGACGTTCGTTCCCAATCGGTGGAGCCAAGTACTGAAAGCACTCTCGAACCTGAAAGACTTGATGGTCTCCCAAGTCCTGATGAAGATGTCCTGCGTGAGTTCCTCGGCGCGCTGGTGGTCGCTCACCATACGTAGCGACAGTGCGTACATCCGGCGTACGTAGGCTTCGTAAAGGCGCTCGAAAGCCCCGGCATCGCCGGTCTGGGCCCGCTGTACCAAATCGTCCTCGTCCCACGCAGGGGCACGCTCGAATGTGTCTTGCACGTTTACCCCAGGTTCATCGACCGCTCTCGCCTGACTGGCTGGAGACGAAATCCAATATTGATTCCTGAGCGCTGACACCGCCATGGCAACTCCTTGAAGGGAACCGAACATCGGTTTCGGTTCGTCGTCACCAGTTTGGATGCCGCAGGCGTCTGTTTGGTTCGAAGGGGCGGCGGCGGTCGGCTTTGGGTCATGAGCGTCAATTTGGCATTGTCGAGCCGCTCAGGCGCTGGCTCTAACTCCTTGTGAGACACTGCGATAGAGGACGAAGCCAGCGGCACCAGCGACGATAATATAGCTGAGTCCAGCGGCGACGCCTTCCAGGATCACTTTGCCCACCGCGAAGAGGCCACAGTAGATGAACGCCAAGCCGGCACACCAATCGATGACGTCGGACCAGTCCATTCGGTCTACATTGATGCTGCTCCGACGAGCAATGGGACCCCACCAGGGGGACCCTGGGCGCAC
>Ga0209536_100003124_pt1 | contig 26774 bp, 26 predicted proteins | sample DeeMarSeWOR28_12_FD_187461 | JGI IMG/M metagenome (GOLD analysis project Ga0209536, IMG submission 187461) | Marine sediment microbial communities from White Oak River estuary, North Carolina - WOR-2-8_12 (SPAdes) (version 2) | ecosystem: Environmental > Aquatic > Marine > Intertidal zone >...
CGACCACCCCGTGCCGGAGTGGCGGAACTGGTAGACGCGCCGGACTCAAAATCCGGTTCTGGCGACAGAGTGTGGGTTCGAGTCCCACCTCCGGCACCAATTCAATGGCAGGCATCAGGCGAAAGTGCACATCGCATTTTCCATCCAACCCTGACTCAGGGTTGCGGACGCGGCCGGCCGAGGTAGCGCGGAACGCTTCGGCAATACTCGGCATACCGCTCGCCAAAGGTGCGCTGCAGGTGCTCTTCCTCGACGAGAACCAGCAGATGCACGTAGGTCGCAACGATCGCCAGCGCCGCCAGGCACCACCAGGACCAGTCATTGAGTGCAAAACCCAACAGGAACATGAACCAGCCGAGGTACTGTGGATTTCTGCTCCACCGGTAGGGTCCCTTCAGGGTAAGGGTGCCGGCATCGAGGCACAAAACCTTTAGTGGTGAACCGAAGACCAACATGCTCATCACGCACAGCAGGGCTCCGGCAATGCCAACGAGGAGGCCGACATAGTCCAGCGGCGTACTCGGCATGGCATACGTGGTTGCGTACTCGAGCATGAGATTGGGCACGAAAATCATGACAATGAGACCCGCCAATCCAAGCGCGCTGAGCTTGCCGCCCCGGCGATATTCGGACCGCGCGAACAGTATCGCAACCGGTGTGATGATGAGCGCCAACGCGAACAGATAGGGCAGCATGACCGGTTTGGGCTGTCAGGCCAGGGCTTTCCTGAGCTGATCCTTGATCGGCAGCTTGCGGATCCGGACGCCGCTGGCGTTGAAAATGGCGTTGGTCAGCGCCGGGGCCAGGCTGGGCAGGCCCATCTCGCCCATGCCGGTGGGCGTATCGCCCCAGGGGAGAATGTGCGTTTCGAAATCGACCGGAACGTCCTTCAGGCCCAGCAGGCGGTAGTTGTGGAAATTGCTTTGCTGGATCTGGCCTTTTTCCACGGTGATCTCGAGGTTGAGCGCGGTGCTCAGGCCGTCGATGGTGCCGCCTTCGAGCTGGGCCGTCACGCCCAGCGGGTTGACGACGAGTCCGCAGTCCACCGCTGCAACGATCCGCTCTATGCTCAACTCGCCGTTACCGCCCACCACGACTTCCACCGCGTGCGCGCCATAGCCCCCGAAGGTGAAATGCGAGGCGATCCCCACGGCCCTTCCGGGCGGCCTCGGCCTGGCGTAATCGATACGTTCGGCAACGTGACTCAGCAGGCGTGACAGCCGGAACGGATTGTAGGTCGGGCCGCCATGCTGTTCGTAGGGCAGCTCCCTGCTTTCGCCGTACAGGCTGAGGCGCAGCTGCAGCGGATCCAGCCCGGCCGCGTGAGCCACCTCGTCGACGAAGGACTGCACGGCAAAGGCGTTCGCCGTGTGCGCCGGCGCGCGCCAGGAACCGCGCGGGACGCCGGACGGCACCTCGAACCACTCTACTCTCAGGTTCTGGATGATGTTCGCCGGAAAGTCGTCGACATACAGTTCGGCGGCATATTGCTCCTCCGGCTTCACGTCGGCCCGGCGGTAATATTTACCAGCGCTGGCCAGGCGGTGGGTCCAGGCCGTGATGTGGCCTTCCCCGTCGAGCCCGGCGCGGAGTTCGTGCAGGCCGGACGGCCGGTAGAAGTCATGCCTCACGTCGTCCTCACGGCTCCACTGGAGTTTCACCGGCGCCCCGATTTTCTTCGAAATCATCGCCGCTTCGGCCACGTAGTCGTTGGTCAGCCGGCGTCCGAAACCACCGCCCACCCGCGTCATCTCGACGTGGATGTTCTCCCTCGGCAGGCCGGTGACGGCAGCGACCGCGCGGCTGGCGCCGGATGGCATCTGGGTCGGCGCGATGATGTGCGCCGAGGCTTCCCTGATGTCGGCACAGCAGTTTTGCGGCTCCATCGGCGCATGGTTGACGAACGGTACCTGGTAGCGCGCGCTCACCACCTGCTTCGCGCTTCCCAGGGCCTGGCCGAAATCACCGTCGTTGCGAACGACCTGGCCTTCGCCGGACAGCAACTCCCCGGCCTGATTCCAGAACGCGTCCGTGCTTTCCTGCGCGTGCGGGCCCCTCGTCCAGGTGACTTTCAGCGCCTTCCTGCCTTCCAGGGCGGCCCAGGTCGAAGTGGCGACAACGGCCACTCCGGTGGCCAGGATCAGGTAAGGCTCGCCGGGCTTTGGGCCCTCGATCCTGAATACGTCCAGCACGCCCGGCACCTTGCGCGCAGCGCTGTCATCCAAGGATTCGACGTCGCCGTCCAGGTAGGGGCAGCGCCGGATCACGGCATAACGCATGCCCGGCAGTTCGGCGTCGATACCGTAGCGAGCCTTGCCGGTGACGATGTCGCGGGCGTCCACCACCCTCGTGGCCTGGCCGATGATCCGGAATTCCGAAGGGTCCTTGAGCGCGGGCGGTTCGTCCGGAATCGGCAGGGCGGCGGCATCGAGCGCGAGTTCGGCGTAGCCGAGCCGCTCGTTCAGCGCATCGCAGATGACCACGCCCGGCTCAGTGCGGCAGCTCTGGATGGGCACGCCCCAACGCCTCGCCGCCGCGTCTTTAAGCATGTGGCGCGCGGTGGCGCCGACGCCGCGCAGAAATTCCCAGTTGTCGCTGACGCTGGTGCTGCCGCCCGCTCCCTGGCCCCCGTACTTCCAGGTGAAGCCGTCCGCGGTCTTGACGATCCCCAGCGGCATCTGGCTGATGCTGACCTTCGACCACTCGACGTCCAGTTCCTCCGCCACCAGCATCGGCATCGAGGTGCGCACGCCCTGGCCGATTTCCGGTTGCGCGACACCGATCACGACGTGGTTATCCGGCTTGATCTCGATGAAAAACCCGATTTTCCCTCCTGTTGCATCCGTAGCGGCCGCCGCGTTCAGGTGGGCCAGTGGAACACCCAGCAGGAAGCCACCCGTGGCGGTCAGCCCGCCGACCAGAAAGCGGCGCCGCCCCCGATCCACTCGTTCCGCGGGTTGTGAATGCGCAGGTCTCATCTCAAACCACCTCCTGCAACAACCCGGAAGCGCGATGAATGGCCTTGCGTATCCGGACGTAGGTGCCGCATCGGCACAGGTTGCTCATGTGCCCGGCGATGTCATCGTCGCTGGGATTCGGGTTGACCTGCAGCAGTTCGGCGGCCTGCATGATCATCCCGGCCTGGCAGTAGCCGCACTGTGGAACATCCTCTTCGATCCAGGCTATCTGTACCGGGTGCAGGCGGTCATCGGAAGGCGCAAGACCTTCGATGGTCGTGACACGGCGGCCGGCCAGCGAAGAAACCTCCGTGGTGCAGGCCTTTTCGGCCTTTCCGTCGATGTGAACGGTACAGGCTCCGCACCGGCCGATTCCGCAGCCGAACTTGGTGCCTGTCAGCCTGAAGTGATCGCGCAATACCCAGAGCAGGGGGGTGTTGCCTTCGCCGTCGAATGAAACCGCCTGGTTGTTTACCGTGAATTCGATCATGGCTGTCCTCGTGTTCCGCCACGGGCCTTGCCTGGCTGGTCCGAGTTTACGTCCGGGAGCACGCAGAATGGGCCACTACCGGATGATTCGAGCGGGATTTGCGCTGAAATGACTCGCCGGATTGTATTCGGCGCCGTCTTCGCAGAACATAGGGCCATTCCAGCGTTCAACCAGAAAACGGCACGGGGAGATTGGTTTCATGGCTACTGTCGAAAACGTAAGACTGGACATCAAGGCGTCTGCAAAAAAACCCGGATTTAGCGATATTTTCTATTCATACGAATTGCATCCGGGCGAAACGGACTGCGCGGCTCAGCGGGAGTTCGTCGTCACCGTGGGGCTGTGGGGCGAGGACATGCTCGATGACGACGTGCTCGCGACGGACCTGGATATGCACACGGTCCAGTGCAGCGACGCGGCCCCGGCGGTTCCGATCAAGGTCGAACGCGTTTTCGAGGTTGAGACCAAGTTGCTGGACGAGGACCTGGTCGGGGACGACGAAGTCTTCCTGATCGTCGAAGCGAGCTCCGGGACCGAGCGGGTCAGCGGCAAGAGCAATACGGTCGTAGGCTATTTCTAGGCTCCAGCGTTGTCTAGAGCTTGATGGTGTCCACGCTGTCGGCAGCGCCTGTCTTCTTCAGGCCACGCGCAAGCAGGATCATCGGCAGGCCGGTGGCCAGCATATCGACACCGACAAAGACCGCGATCACCCAGGCTCCGGAGATCGGCCACCGGCTCCACAGCAGGGCCGCCAGCACCAGCGAAAGCAGGCCGCTGAGCAGCAACCACCACCAGCCTGGCAGCGGGCGAAAACGCAGCGCCGTTGAGATCTTCCACAGGGCGTTGACGACAAAAAAGATCATCAGGAGGGCGCTCAGGAAACCGGAACCCAAACCTGGGCTGAGCCAGATGAGAACGCCTACCCCGGCGACGATGACACCCAGCGCCACCGAGAGGGTCTTCTGCGCCGCCGAGGCCGCCCGCAGGGACTGGAGCGCGTGCGCCACTCCGGTGACGGCCAGCACCACGGCCACGACCCGAACCACCGCATCGCCCGTGGCGGCTGGCGTCACCAGCAGCAGCACGCCGAAACCCATCAGCGCGATCCCCGTCAACATCAGGGTGTTACTCCCCGGCAATGACTTCCTGACCATGCCCCGTCCTCCCGCTGTAACGCCTTCCGGCTGACTTTGCGCAAGACTCGCTCCCAGTATAATGCATGCTCGCCCGAGCGGCAGGAGTCTGCCCCATCCCAATGAAAAAACGACTATTTCCAGTCATCCTGATTCCCCTGTTGCTCTCGTGGCACCCCGAAAGGGCCAGCGCCTGGGGGCCGCAGGGTCACAGCGCCATTGGCCAGGCTGCGGTTGCCCGGATCAGCCCGCGTAGCCGGGCCAGGCTGCAGGACATTCTCGGGGTGGATTCGCAGTGGGAGTTCGACACCGCCATCGAGGAGGCCTGCTTCTGGCCGGACACGGTCCGCGAGGAGCCCGAGTGGTCCTGGAGCCCGCCGCTGCACTATGTGAACATTCCGCGCGACGCCACCCGCTACGATCGCGAACGGGATTGCCCCGACGGCCTCTGTGTCACCGAGGCCATTCCCAGATACGCCGCCGAGCTCAGTTGCGGCGCCTGTGACGGCAGCGGTCCGCAGGCCGTTTCCGGCGAGCGGCAATGGCAGGCGTTTGCCTGGCTGTGCCATCTCGTGGCCGATCTGCACCAACCCCTGCACGCGGGGTTCGCGGACGACCGGGGCGCCAACCACGTCGAGGTGGAGTATCGGGGCGAGCGCCTCAACCTGCATCGTTTCTGGGACAGCGCCCTGGCCGCCGACCGCCTGGCCTCCGGTGACCCGTGGCTGCCGGCGGCAGGTCGGGAGGATGGCGATCGCGGCGCGGCGCTGTGGGACCCGGCCCTGGTGATCCGCTGGACCGAGGAATCGCATGCCCTGGCGTCTGCCGTGGCCTACCCTCCGGAATCAATTATTTCGGACGCTTTCGCCGACCGGAGCTGGTCGGTCATCCGGGAGCAGTGGTCGAAGGCATCCGACCGGCTGGCCCTGATCCTGGACGCCGCGCTTGGCGGCCAGGTTCCCAGGGCCGGCGGCGGCCGGCCGCCACCGGGTGTCGCTCAGAGGTCGCGGGCGACGCGGAAACCTATCCGCGCGTCGTGGCGATCAGGGTTCGCGGAAATCCGGAAGGCGGACCGCGACTGGTCGGGCGAACTGGCCCAATAGCCGCCCCGGACCACCCGCAACTTGCAGCCCGGATTGAGCCATGCGGTGCCATCGCCGGGGGCGCGGAGGTAGGTGTCGTGCCAGCAATCCATCACCCATTCGGCCACGTTGCCGCCGATGTCGTACAAACCGAAGGGGTTGGCCTCGAACGATGCGGCGGGGGCGGGGCCCCAGAATTGATCGGAGTAATTCTCGAAATGGGTGGACCACTGCCGCTCGCCACGTGAAATGTCGCCCTGCCCGGTCAGGTTTTCCACCAGGCGAGGCGGCGTCCCGTCACCCCACCAATAGCGCGAGGACTTGCCGCCGCGCAGAGCGTACTCGAATTCGGCCTCGGTCGGCAGGCGGTAAGTCTCGCCTGTCTCTTGCGCCAGCCAGCGCGCATAGGCCTGCGCGTCGTTCCACGAGACATGGACGACCGGTTCGTCTTCACCAGCCTCGCGGCCTTCGTAGTCCATCTCCCAGGTCACCCCGTCCCGCTTCATCAGGCGCCCCGAATGATGGTCATAAATTGTCGAAAAACCTGCTTTTTCGGCTTCGGTCCTGTAGCCCGTGCGGTCGCGGAACGCGCGATACTCCCCGACAGTGACCTCGGTACGGCCAATGGCGAAGCCGCGGCGGAAGGTGACTCGGTGCTCCGGGCCTTCGTAATCCGATCTTCCCTCTTCGGAAGCCGCTGAGCCCATGATGAAACTGCCCGCCGCGACAATGATCAGCTCGGGCGTCCAGGTCTCCCCGTCGAGAAAACGATCGCGGATCGTTTGCCCCGGCCTGAACCCGCCATAAACGCGGGCCTCGTCCAGGCGGCGGCGCAACTGACTGACCGTCGTGTCCATGTCGCCCAGCGCGATCAGGTCGATCAGCAGGCGCTCTGCCTCGCGAAAGTCGCCGGCGTCCATGGCCCTGACCACTTCAATCTCGATCTGGGCGGCATGTTCCTCGCGGATGCCCCGGATCTGCTCGTAGGCCGCATCCACGGCGGTCCGCTCGTCGCGAACCAGCAAAGCTTCCTCCAGAACGCGCTCGGCCGACTCGAAATCGAGATCGCGGGCGAACTCCACGGCCCGGTGAATCAGGTCTTCCTGCACCGCCCGCAGGCCGGCCATCGCGCCCTCGCTGCCCGGGTCGAGGTCCAGCGCGGTGCGGAAGTGGGACCAGGCGCAGTCACCGGGCGGCTGATCGACCCGCCCTTCCTGCAACGCCCGATTGCCCGCCGCGAGCGCCTGTTCGACCTTCATTGCGCGCTCGAACGAATCCCCCGCCAGTCGCTGTTCCGGGGACTCGACAACGGCCGGGCCTGGTTCCGGGGCGGGTCTTTCGTCCACACGGTCCTGCGAGGCGAGGGAATACCCGGGCGACCCGGCAAGGGCTGCCACGATAACTATGCACGCACATTCCCTTGCCTGTAGCATCTGCGGTTCGAAACCCCGTATTGGGCGGTGGTAAGAGGAATTGTCCGGGATTAGCATGCCCAGAACAACTATCGACCAGGCCATCGCGGCAGCGGACCATCCCGAACTGCTGCAGACGGCAGCACAGCTCGAGGCAGCCGAACGGGGATGGTCGTCATGCAACGTTCTGGGAATCGACACCGAGTTCGTGCGCGAGCGGACCTACCGGGCCGACCTGGGCCTGGTTCAGGTGTCGGACGGCGCCACGGCCTGGCTGTGGGACCCCTTGCCGTTCGATTCCGGCGAGCCGATGGCGCGCCTGCTGTCCCGGCCCGACTGCCTGAAAGTGCTGCACAGCGGGTCGGAGGACCTGGAAGTCCTGCTGCTCTCACTTGGCGCCATCCCCGAACCGCTGGTCGACACGCAGATCGCCTGCGCCATGCTCGGCCAGCCATTGCAACTTTCCTTCCAGGCTGCCGTGAAGTGGCTGTTCGACGTGGATATCGAAAAGGAGCACACGCGATCCAACTGGTGCAAGCGGCCGTTGCAGGAGGGGCAGTTGCACTACGCCGCCATGGATGTCGTGTTGCTACCGCAAATGCTGGCGGAACTGAGGCCGCGCCTCGAAAGCGCCGGGCGCTGGTCCTGGCTGGAAGAGGAAGTCGCCCGCATGCAGCGCACCGCGGCCGAATCCGTGGAGCCGGATCTCGCTTACTTGAGGATCGGCGGCGGCAATCGCCTGGATGACGAGAGCCTGCGCGCGCTGCGCGTACTGGCCCGGTGGCGGGAAGAGACGGCGCAAGCCAGGAATCGCGCACGGGGCTTCGTCGTTTCCGATGCCGGCCTGCTGGAACTGGCCCGGCTGCGGCCGTCGAACCTGGCGGACATCCGGCTCGTCGAGCACCTCCATCCCCGAGCCCTGGCCCGCTATGAGCAGGACCTGCTGAAGATGATCGCAACCGCCGCCTGCGACCGCTCGCCCATCCATCGGCTGGAGCCGCTCGACAACAAACAGCAGCGTGGCCTCAAGGAAATGCGCAGTGCAGTCCAGGCTCGCGCCAAGTCTCTCGACGTCGACCCCGCCCTGCTCGCCTCGCGCCGGGAACTGGAAAGACTGCTGCGCGCAGTCGACGCCGGAGACCCACTGCCGGAACGGTTTCTCGGCTGGCGCAAGGACGTCATCACCGATGAACTGCTGAAGATCATCGGCTAGAACCCCAAACTTGCCGGCATGCCCCGGTAGCTCAGCGGATAGAGCAATCGCCTCCCAGGCAGTAGGTCGCAGGTTCGACTCCTGCCCGGGGCGCCAAGCGCTCTCGGGGTCCCGTAGGCACGTCCCCTGCACTGGTTATCCCTGAATCTCGATGACCAGCCGGGTAACCGGGACCGGAAGTCAATATTTTCACCATTCTCTTTGTTAAAGACCGAGCCGGGCTGCCGGGCAGCATCGACATTGAGGCCACTATGGAGTATGTTTCAGTTTTCAGACGTCTCCCATTTCCGCGAGATCAATTGGTGCCCCCGCTGGTTACGGCACCCCCATGCGAGGATGGGCCTCGATACTCGCGAATGAGTGCGTCGATGTCTTCTATCCTCGCTAGCCAGGCAGGGTATGGTTGCCGTTTCGGAACAGAATGCCTGGCAATGAAACAATCGCGAGAATAGCGGCCGTTACAGGGCGCGATAAATGCACTGGCGCACAATAACCCATCTGTTCGGAATCCTTTTGCTGCTCTACAGCCTGAGTTTCATTCCGTCGATTGGCGTTTCACTATGGTTTGGCGACGGTGAGCTGGAAGAATTCCTCTTGTCGCTGGCCATTACCTCGGTCACCGGATTGACGCTGTGGTTTTTCAGCCGCGACAAGCTGCATGAGCTTTCGGTCAGAGATGGTTTCCTGCTGGTCACCATGTTCTGGGTGATTTTGAGTATTGCCGGCGCCTTGCCCTTCCTGTTCGGCATCCATCTCGAATTCACAGATGCCATGTTCGAATCGGTATCCGGCTTCACGACGACGGGCTCGACCGTCATCAGCGGCATCGATCGCCTGCCGCCGTCAATTCTCTACCACCGGCAACAGATCCAGTGGCTCGGGGGGATGGGCGTTATCGTGTTAGCGGTGGCCGTGCTTCCTCTGCTGGGTGTCGGCGGCATGCAACTGTACCAGGCTGAAGCATCCGGCATTGCCCGACAGGAGCGCCTGACCCCGCGTATCGCGCAGACCGCCCGGGCTCTGTGGGGCATCTATTTCCTGCTAACGCTTCTCTGTGCCGTGGGCTATTGGAGCGCCGGAATGGGGCTGTTCGACGCTGTGGGGCATGCATTCAGCACGGTTGCCACAGGTGGCTTTTCGACCCATGACAACAGCATCGGATACTTCGAGGACCCGGTCATTGAAGCAATTGCTATCGTTTTCATGCTGGCGGGCGGAATAAATTTCGCTGTCCACTTCCTTGCCATGCGCCGCCAGAGCATGCTGCCCTACTCGACCGAGCCGGAAGTGAGGAGTTACTGGGCCATATTCCTGCTCGGGACGCTTATCGTATCTTTGAGCCTTCTTTTGGCCAGCGCTTACACCAACACGTTCGAGGCACTGAGGTATGGTACGTTCCAAGTCGCTTCGGTTTTCACCAGCACCGGATTTTCAACCGCGACATTCGCCGAATGGCCCCGTCACATTCCGATTGTCCTGATTACATTGTCATTCATCGGTGGTTGCGTCGGCTCGACTGCCGGGGGGATCAAGGTCATGCGGGTATTGCTGCTCGCCAAGATCGCACGGCGGGAATTGTTCCAGCTGGCCCATCCACAGTCGGTATCGATGGTCGCGCTGGGCAGGGAGCCGGTACCGGAGGAGGTCCTTTTTTCAGTAAAGGGTTTCTTCGTGCTGTACATGGTGTCAACTCTGGTCCTGACAACGGCCATGATGGCAGCGGGCCTGGACCTGGAGTCGGCATTCGGCGCGGTGCTGGCGACCATCAACCTGCTCGGCCCGGGACTGGGAGAAGTCTCCACGTCCTTTGCCACCGTCAGCCCGGAGGTCAAGTGGCTGGGCATGTGCGGCATGCTGATCGGAAGGCTGGAAGTCTTCACCCTGCTCATCCTTTTTCTGCCTTCCTACTGGCGACACTGAGTGAGCGAACAGATGGGATGCAGTCGATCATGAGAATTCTTGTTCTGGGCGCGGGGCAGGTCGGAAAGACCGTCGCCAGCGCTATGTTGAGTGAACAAAGCGAAATCACCATCGTGGATCAGGATGTCCAGTTGCTGAAGTCGCTGGAAAACCGGATGGACATCAGAACCGTGCATGGCAACGCATCGCACCCCGATGTCTTGATCAGGGCCGGCGCCGAGGATGCCGACCTGATCCTGGCGGTCACCAACAGCGATGAAACCAACATGGTCGCCTGCCAGATCGCTTACACCTTGTTTCAGACCCCCATCCGGCTTGCCAGGGTACGCTCGCCGAGCTATCAGCAGCACCCGGAACTGTTCGGGAACGACGCTATCCCCGTTGACTACATCATCAGTCCTGAGCTGATTGTCGTGCAATCGCTGGAACACCTGATCCATCACTCGGAAGCCCTGCAGATATTGGATTTTGCCGGCGGAACCGTGAAACTGGTCGCCGTCAGGGCGCACGCAGGCGGCCCACTGGTCGGCCACGAACTGCGCAAGTTATCGCAGCAGGTTCCCGGCGTCGAGACCCGGATTGTGGCAGTTTACCGGCGTGACAGCGCCATCATCGCCGATGGGAAAACCATCATCGAAGAGGACGACGAGGTATTTTTCCTTTCGGAAAGCAAGAATATTCCCACGGTACTCGCTGCTTTCGGCAGATCCAACCGGCCAACCCGGCGTGTCATCATTGCCGGTGGCGGAAACATCGGCTACCGGCTGGCCGATCGAATCGAATCGCAGTATCTGGTCAAACTCATCGAAATCGAGTACGAGCGCTGTCGTGAACTCGCCAAATTGCTTTACCAGACCATCATCCTGAACGGTGACGCGACCGACGCTTCGCTTCTGAAAGACGAAGCCATCGCCAACTCCGACATCTATTGCGCCGTCACCAATGACGACGAAACCAACATTCTATCTGCGATGCTGGCCAAGCGCTGCGGCGCCCGAAAGACCCTGTCGATTATCAATCATCCGGATTACCTCGACCTGACCCAGGGTGACGCCGTCGATATCGCACTGTCGCCGGCGTTATTCACGATCGGAGCGATCCTTACCCACATCCGCCGCGGAGACATAGCGGTTGTTCATTCGTTGCGGCGGGGCGCCGCCGAAGCCATGGAAATTGTGGTCCATGGCGACAGCCGCACATCAGGCGTGGTCGGACAACAAGCGAAAGGGCTGCGGTTGCCGGAAGGCGCCACAATCGGAGGCATCTACCGTAACGGTAAGCTGGTGTTTATCAACTCTGGAACCGTGATCGCGGCCGGCGACCACGTCATTATGTTCCTGACCGACAAACGGCAGATCTCTGAAGTCGAGCGGTTGTTCCAGGTCAGGTATTCCTTTGTTTGATCCCATGCCGATATGGAAGTGATGCGCCAGTTCATTGCCAATTCGAAAGACCGGCACCTGTCACGGCCGAGCGTTCGCGGCCGCCAAACGTTACGGAGAGCGATTGATATGAAATCACCCCTTGTAGCCGCCACCATGCTCTGTGGCTTGCTGATGACAGCATGCATGCCCGACGCCGTGTACACACGGGTTGAGGACCTCGTGTTTGAAGACCCCGCATTGCAGGATTGCGTCGTTAAAGAAGCTCGCAGGAACGATTGGGTGGACGCCGGCCATGTCCTGAAACTTCGCTGCGCAAACCCGGAAGGCCGGAAGATATCGAGCCTGTCCGGTATCCAGCATCTGAATAACCTGCGCGAGTTGTACTTGGCGCATAATGAAATTTCCGATATCAGTCCTCTGACCGAACTCCGAAAACTGGAACGGCTGGATCTCGATGAGAACCAGGTCATGCAGGTGCCAGCGGGGCTTTCCCACATCAGCATCAGGCATGTGAGCCTCAATCACAACGAAATCAATGACCTGGGCGAGATTGCCGGGTTGGCGAATTTGGAATCGCTGTCCCTGGCTGCGAATGGAATCGAGGACGTTTCGGCATTGGCAGCGGTCACTTCACTGCAGGCACTCAGCCTAACCCGTAACGACATTTCCGATATCAGCGCGCTCGGAGCACTGAAGGAACTGCGGGAACTCGACCTCAGCAATAACGAAATTGAGGATATTTCCGTCATGGAACAGCTTCCGCTCCTGGAACACCTGTACCTTGGCGGCAATCAAATCAAGGATGTATCGCCGATTTCCGGTTTGAGGGCACTCCGCGAGCTGGACCTTTCCGATAACGGCCTCACAAACATCGAGCCCCTGCACCTGCTGGGCGCCATCTGGCGGCTGAACCTGGATCAGAACCCGATCGAGGACATCTCGCCACTGCTCGACCTGGGTGAATTGGAGCTGGTCAGTCTGAAAGGTGTCGGTAACATTTCGTGCAGCACGGTCGACCAGTTGACCAGTGAGTTGGGCAAGGAAACGGTCATCGGGGACGGGGAATGCTTCTGAGCCGGCGTCAGAGCCACTTTTGACACAATGGGCGACCGACTTCATCGACGGCCCAAGCTTGAGTGGACAGTCTCGGGTGTCTCGTTACCGTGGAAATTCCAAGGCTTCACCGATGAACTGCTGCAGATAATCGGCTAGAATCCTCAACTTGCCCACATGCCCCGGTAGCTCAGCGGATAGAGCAATCGCCTCCTAAGCGATAGGTCAGAGGTTCGAGTCCTCTCCGGGGCGCATCGCTGATTTTCTAGGTCTCTTCGAAGTAGTAAAAACCGGCGCCGGCCGTCACCAGGCCGGGGGCAAAGGCGTCCTGCTCCCAGGGCCCGATTTTGTGCAGCGCCTCCTTTTCGAACTGTTCCAACATCGCGCGCATGGCTTGCTGGAAGTCAGCCTGGTCCGCGGGATCCAGGCGAAAGGTCCACGTCTGGCGCTGGAAGAGCTTTTCCTCGGGCGGGCACGAGACATTGTGTTCGAGGGTTGAAATCAGGTTGGATATGGCTGAAAAAGCCGCGTTCAGGATGTTGGGTTCGTCCTGCGAAAGATAGGGCGAGAAGTGATCGACCAACAGCCTGAGTTTTTTGTGCTCGCGGTCCTGCTCGACACTGTTGGTCGCGACCAGGCGCTGCAGGATGGACTGGGTCGTGAGGCCGCGCATGGGCACCGTGGCGCGCACCAGTGACTCGAACCCGGCATCTTCGCTCCCGAAGTCGAGCACCGAGGCATCGCTGCCGGCGGGCGCGAGGCGAACCCGGCTGGCCCAGGCTTCGACAACCGCGCTTTCCGGTGTGAGTTCGGACAGGAATTGCTGCTGGAACCGCGGCCCGCCTAGTTGCACGCCCTCGCGGATTTGCACGAGCGCCCGGGTATCCAGCCCGGTGCTCAGAGCGAGGCGCGTCAGCGGGACGTTCTTGCCCGGGCATTCGGCCTGCAGCTTGAGCTCGGTTTCCTCCACGTAGATGTGGCGGAGCATCTCCTGCAACCTGACCAGCGAAATGCGCCCGACAAGGAACCGGATGAGCTTTCGAAAGACATTCTCCACCGCGCGCGCCAGGAGCGAGGCCTCCTGCAGCCGCTGGTCGCTGATGGTCGGCATGGCGATCTCCTTCGCGGTGCCCCGATTGCCCTGAAGCGCGAGGACCAGCCCGGGCCGGGCTTGGCCCGGGCTGGCTCCCACCTGACCGTGATCTGGGTCTGACGCGCTGACCCGGCAGGTTTCATCCCCCATTGGTGACGCCGGGTCACAGAACTTCGGTCTCGGTCGAGGCATTCCCCTCGCATTGACATTATTGTCAAATATTGACATTTATGTCAATTATTTTTGCGGAAAAGTTGCTTGAGGAGTTGTAGGAAAATCCACAGGAAGGCTATAGGCAGGATACCGGTTTGCAGGACGAAGACCACGCTCAGCTGGATCAGGTGCTCGATCAGGTCGGCGGCCCTCTCGCGGATGGATTCGAGCCGCTGCCGGAAATTCAGGGCTTCGCGCGTGCTGCCGAAGCCGCGCCCGAGGCTTTCCAGCAGGCCCGGTTCTTCCGCGGAGGGGTCGGCCTCGGCGACGGCGTCGGCGCCGCCGGGCGGCTCCAGGTCGGCCCCGGCCGCCTCGACCACCTGAGTGCTTTCCAGGTACCTCGCCTCCAGGAACAGGTGATACAGAGCCTCGTTGGCGATGATGGCCACGGGAACGGCGAACCGGATGAACAGCACGACGACCAACACCCGCAGCAAAGTCCGCTCCGCACCTTCGTGACGGCCGTCCGGCCCGCTGGCCGAGGGACGGAGCCGCAGCCACAACCAGGCCAGGCCCAGCAGGGCCACCAACAGTCGCACGCCCCACCACTGTCCGACCTCCAACATCACCTGTTGAATGCCCAGGGAGATGGTCGCACCCAGCATGATCCAGGAGAACCGCTCGATCAGGTCGTTGACGGGGTCGAGCACTTCGCCCGGCGTCAGCGTCACGCCCACGCCGGCGGGCTGCAGGGCAAGTTCGGTACCCTGCACGGCGGAAATCACGCCGTTGAGCGTCCGCGCCAGTGCGAAGGTAACGAACGCACGCTGAAACAGGGACTCGTATTCGCCCTCGGCGTACCGGTCGACCGAGGTCAGGGAGGAGATCGAGACAACCAGCAGCAACGCGCCCGCCAGCAACCACTGCCGGGGGCCGAAACGTCCGCGGGGCCTCGGGCTGTGCTGACCCGTCACGGGCTGCTGTGCTCCACCGGCGCGCATCAGATCAGCAGCATGACGGCCACCCCGGCGCTGGTCAGGGCGAGCCCCGCCAACTTGCGGGCATCGATGGACTCACCCAGCATCAGCCAGGCCAGAAATACGATCCAGGCGTTGGCGCTCTCGTTCAGGATCGATGCTTCGGACGCGGGGATCAGCTTGTAACCGGCCAGCCACATCATCATGGAGACATAGGCAGCCAGCACGCTCGCCGGCACGATCAGCTTCCAGGGCAGTGGCTGGGAAAAGTTTTGCACGACCACGGAAAGTCGCCCGCGCAAAAAGACGTAGGCGGTCATGCCGGCAATACCGCCGGCCAGGCGGATTTCCGTGGTCCACAGAAAGGAGCGGGTTTCCAGAATTTCCTTGACCATGACGATCCCCACAGCCATCAGAAACATGGCGCCCGCCCCGTAGAACACGCCCTTGCGCACCTGCTCGGCATCCACGCTGCGGCGCTTGCTGCGCCAGGTGACCAGCAGGATTCCCGCCATGACCAGTGCAAAGCCGATAATCTGCCAGCCACGCAGGCTTTCGCCGAGAAACAGCACCGAAAGCACGATCACGAACGGGCTGAGCAGGCTGGCGACAATGCCGGTGCGGCTCGCGCCCATCAGGTGCAGTGCGCGCAGGTACCAGGTATCCGCCACCGCGATGCCGAGGTAGCCCGACACCAGCGCAATAACCACGTCACGCCAGGCATATGCGGGTGGCTGGAATCCTTCAAAAAAAGCGATTGTCGGCAACAGCAAGGCAAAGCCGAGCACGTTCTTGAACAGGTTCAGCTCGAAGGCCGGCAGCGTGTCGCCGGCCCGCCTGAACAATACGATGGCAAACGCCCAGACCAGGGCGCTGCCCAGGGCGAAGAACTGCCCCCAGCCGATCAGTGGGGCTCTTCCATGACCGTCGCGGAGATGAGCTTGACGGGCGACAGCGGGACGTCTTCGGCATCCAGGCCCTCGTGGTAACCGGTCTTGACCGCCGCGATGGCCTCGACGACCTCCTGCCCCGCGACGACCTGCCCGAACACGGCGTAGCCCCAACTTCGCGCATTGGGGTCCAGCGAGGAATTGGCCGCAAGGTTGAAGTAGAACTGGTTGGTGGCGGAATGCGGGTCGTCGTAGCGGGCCATTGCGACGGTCATCGGGAGATTCTGCAGGCCATTGCCTGATTCGTTGAAAATGGGCGGGTACAGCTCCCGCTCTTCGATGGACTCCGTGTAGCCACCGCCCTGCACGACAAAGCCGGCCATCACCCGGTGGAAAATCGTGTTGTCATATCGCTTCGCGACCACGTACCGGAGGAAATTGTTGACCGTGGCCGGGGCGCGCCGGCGGTTGAGCTCAACCAGGATATCGCCCATGCTGGTCTCCAGGCGGACCACCGGGAACCGGTTCTCCGGCAGGACGTCGGGCGGAAAACAATCCGGACCGGCGGCCTTCGCCGCCAGCGGCAAAAACCCCAGCAGGAGCAGGCAAATCATACAGTGACGGGTTGCGCGCATCGGTCTCGACTCCAATCTGAACGGCGAGGGATGGTGCATATGATAAAGCTTTGCCGGCCAGGTCTCACTATCTGAGCCATTTCGGCCGGATGCGTGACGCAGCGGCGGCAACAAGCGCTATACTTCTGCCACGATAACAACCAAGGAGATGGACATGCACCGGCTGATTGTTGCCTTGATCTTGCTCATGCCTCTAAGTCTCGCCGCGCAGGAGGGCGGCGGCGGGCCTCTGTTCATGAAGGACATGCTGGACGGACGGGAGTTTTTCGAACCCTGGGGCATCGGCGTCGATTTCTACACGATGGACCAGGACTACAAGATCCAGAGCCTGGAATTCGATCTGCCTGGCGTCGGGATCGGCGACACATCGCTGATCGACGTGACCAATGGAATCCAGCACTTCGACCTCAAGGTCGATGCGTGGTTGACCCCGTTCCTCAATGTGTTCGCGCTGGTCGGCAAAGTCGATGCCCAAACCTACGTGGACCTGAGCAAGGTGCCCATCGCCGGCCTGCCCGTTCCACTGGGAGTCCTGCCCGTCCCCTATGACGGCACTGTCTTCGGCGGCGGCGTCAACCTGTTGTACGGGACAGACCGCTGGTTCGCGGCCCTCAACAACACCTGGACCGGGACGAACCTGAGCGGCAACTTCGACTCGGACGTCACGGCCTTCACCTCGCAGCCCCGCATTGGCCTGATCAAGGACAAGTGGACGTTTTGGGTAGGCGCGATGTACCTCAACACGGACGAGAAGCACAGCGGCACGATTCAGCTCCCGATTCCCGGGATTCCTCCGGTGCCGTTCAAAGTCGAGCTGTCCAGCATGGAAGCCTGGAACTACGCCGTGGGCGCGGGCCACGTGTTCAGCCCCAGGGCAACGCTCTACCTCGAAATCGGGTTCGGCGACCGGCAGCACACGCTGTTCAATTTCACCTACCGCTTCTGATTTGCTGGTGACTTCACGGTCGGCATGCCAATTCATGTTGACCGCGGTTTTGTGCCTGGCGCCGGCTTTCGCCGGCGCCTACGAAACCGACCAGTTTACGGCGCGCCTGGAACCCTTGCAGGATTCGACCGAGGTGCTCGACGCCCGGGTCAACCTGTCGATTGCCAAGGCCATCGGAAACTGGCGCGGGCCGCGCAACGAGCGGCGCGTGGTGAGCGCCATTTACCACGATATCGGCGGCCATCACTGGGTGGACAAGATCGAGCGATGGGCGATGAAATCCGACCAGGTCGACCGCACATCGCCCGGGCGCCGCGAATCGATTTACCACGGCCACCCGTTCTGGGCCACCCGGGTCGCCGGGCTATTCGGCGTGGGGCCGACCATCAAGGTCAATGGCATCCACATCGGTTCGGACAAACTCGGACACTTCCTGTCGCAGGGGCGCAAGTTCTGGCGCCGCTACCAGCGCTATGGCGACGAGGCCCGGGCGGCCGAACATTCTGCCTACACCGAGCGTGCGCTGTTCGGGCAGATGACCACGGGTTCCTATTCGAACGCCGACCTGGTCGCCAACTACGAGGGTTATCGTTTCTACCAGAGCCTGTTCGAAGACGGCGTGGTTCCCGGCAAGCCGGCCATACTGACCTGGGCCGGCGACCACTGGGAAATGCAGCGGTCCTTTACGTTTGCCGACCACGTCAACGAGTACTGGGACGAAGCGCTGAACGTCAACCACTTCGACGCCCTGCTCTACCCGTACATGAAGGTGCGCCTGCTGGATTTCTGCGGCGACTACCGCCTCTCGCCCGCCGACTACACCATTGCCGAGGAAGAGGAAGCGATGCTGTTGAGCCGTTATGGCGATCTGCAATTGCGCGACACGCAGGAATTGCGGCTCGACCAACTGTGTTCCACCGATGGACTCAGTCCAGCGGCTACGGAGGTGGCGGCGCAGCCGCGCTGAAGCGCACCTGCTCCAGCGGCCGTTCGAGAATCAACACCCTTGGAAAGGCACCGGCCATGTAGTCTTTGACTTCCGCCATTTCGCCGGGCGGAATGTGCACGGCGATCTTTACCGGCGCATCGAGATAGCGCTCGACCACATCGGCGCCCGGGCCCGGCTGAAAAAACCAGAACGGGATCATCGCCACGTCGAGTTTCCGTTCCCCCAGCCCGGCGCGTTCGAAGTCCTGCGGGTCCATCGCGGCGTCGCCGATGTGCAGCACGGACATGCCCCCAATCTCCACCAGGTGCCCGTAATTCTGAATGCGCGCGTATTTCCGCGTCCCGTGGCTGAGAGGGAATACCGTAACCCTGACATCGCCTTCCGTGATCTCGTGTGGCGCGCCGTACTGCGGATCGATCTCACGCACGCGGGGACTGGTGGTGACGAATTCCCGGCACTTCTCACGCATCAGCCCGAGAACCTGGGAACCCGACTCCAGCCGCGTCTCGCGACTGGCCTGCATGAAGGCGCAGGCGAAATGGGGCTGATTGTGGTCGTGGTGGCGGTGACTGACCAGCGCCAGGTCGATTTCCGCGAAATCCCCGGTGGCTGCGTCGAATTCGGGAACGGCCGCTGCCGGCAGGCCGCCGTAAACGGAATAGGGCTCCACCACCATGCCGTCTATCATGATGCGGGCCTGCCCACCCTCGATAATCACGCCTTCGTTGGCCAACTGCGTGATCGTGATGTCCGCCTGCACGGCCGTGCACAGGCAGAAACCCAACACGACTTCAGCGACTCCGCGACCTTTCAACCACATAACGAATGACTCCATGCTCGGATCCGGGGCCGCGGAACACGAACCCGTTTTTTTCCATGACCCGGATCGACTGCCTCAGATGCGGCAGCGTTTCCGCCGCGACCTCGACCACGTTCTGATGGCTGAAGGCCCAGGTAATCAGCCGCGCGACGGCTTCGGTCGCGTAACCCTGGACTCGATAAGGCCGCAGCACAGAATAGCCGATCTCCACCGAACCCGCCCGGTCCGGTTTTCCCTTGAAGCCGCAAATGCCGATGACCCTCGGCGGATCGTGTTTCTTCGTCAGCAGATACCACAGCGACCAGCCGTGCTGCGCCGGGTCCCGCAGTTGTTCGAGCGCCACCCGCATGGATGTGCTCTCGTAAAGTTCCGGCGGCCACTGATCGGGAACCTCCGCGCCCAACTCCCCGGCGAGAGCCTCGGGACCGGCCAGGTCTGCCTGTACCAGTTCAGCCGTCGCCGCCACGAGGGTGAGCCGGCGCGATTCCACGACCCGCAGGGGGCGCCGCGACCCCGAAGTCATCCAGCTTCCGCCCGGGCGCCATAGCCCGACACCAAATCGCTCCAGCATCGATCGAAACGGTCGCGGTCCGCCGCCGGCCAGAACTTCTCCAGCGAACGTTTCAGCCGCATCAGGTTCCCCGCGAAAGCCCTGGCGTTACCGGTGCTGATGCGGGCACGGTCGAAATCGACCAGGTGCACGGAGTCATCGGCACCCAGCAGAATGTTGCGGGCATTCAGATCGGCGTGCACGATGCCGGCATCGTGGAAGCGCCGGATCACCCGGCCGGTGCGGTGCCAGAGCGCACTATCGGCGGAGCCCCCGGCAAGCCGGTCGGCCAGCGGGGAGACGTCCGGGATCCGGCGGGTCATCAGCCAGCCCCGGTACCACGGGCCCCGGCGTTCGCACAGGGCCGCCAGCGGTTCGGGCACCGGCAGGCCGTCGGCCGTCAAAGCGGCCAGCATGCGGAATTCCCGTAGCGGTCTCGACCGGTCGAAACCCGTGAACCAGTAACGGTCGCGGCTGAGGCGCGCCGGCCAGCCGCCCCGCAGGTATTGCCGCAGCACCGCGGGGCCGAACGGCGTCTCCAGCAGCAACGCGCTGCCGCGCCCCGGGGCCTGCCCGGCGACTGCGCCCGCCCGCCGCCAATGCCCGGGATCGAACAGATGGCGGCCAGGCTGCTGAATGTGATCGGCATCATATACAATGACCTGGGATCCTTGCTTGTGGCTGCGGGCTTTCACTCGCGGCTATTGTGCTTTTGCCCTGTATACACGTCAATGCGGCCATGGCCGGGCGGGAAACAGATTGCTGCCTCTCGAACATCAGCCCCAATCCATTTGCATCCTGAGGCTCTCGGCGCTGGGCGACGCCACGCACACCCTGCCGGTGGTGCGCTCGATCCAGGATCACTGGCCGGGCACGGCGCTCACCTGGATCATCGGCAAGCTGGAACGTCGTCTGGTCGATGGGCTGGAAGGCGTCGAATTCATCGTTTTCGACAAGCGCGGTGGCTGGAGCGAAATCGCCGGGCTGCGCCGGGCGCTGCGGGGCCGCCGCTTCGACGTATTGCTGCACATGCAGGTTGCGGCCCGCGCCAACCTGCTCAGCCGCCTGGTCGATGCGCCGGTCCGGTTGGGCTGGGACCAGGGGCGCTCGCGGGACTTCCATACCTGGTTTACCACCGACCGGGTGGCGGCGGAGCCGTTCCAGCACCAGGTGGAGGGCTTCCTCGAATTCCCGCGCGCCCTGGGCATCGCCGTCGACCGGCCGCGTTGGGACCTGCCGGTCGCGGCGGATGCCGAGGCATGGGCGCGTGGGCAACTGGCCGGCGGCAAACCCGTGCTGCTGATCAGTCCCTGCTCCAGTCATCCTCTGCGCAACTGGCGGGCCGAGTACTACGCCGAGGTGGCCGACCACGCCGCCGCCCGGATGGGCATGAGCGTGGTGCTGTCCGGCGGACCCAGCCAACTGGAAAAGGACACGGGACAGGACATCGAGGCGCGGATGAAGGCGCCTTGCCTGAACCTCGTCGGCAAGGACACGCTGGAGCAATCGAAGGCCCTGCTCCGCCAGGCCAGCTTGGTGCTGACCCCCGACTCGGGCCCGGCCCACATTGCCTCGGCCCTCGGCACCCCGGTAATCGGTCTCTACGCCGCGACCTGGTCGCGCCGCTCAGGCCCTTACAACAGCCTGGATCTTTGCGTGGACCGCTACGGGGAGGCCGCGCGCAAGTATCGGCACAAGGCCGCGGAAGAGTTGCGCTGGGGACACCGGATCGAAGAGCCGGGCGTCATGGACCTGGTGCGTCCCGAGGACGTCATCGAGCGATTGACGGAATTCGCGCGCCGCTGACGTGCGGGGTGTCCTGTGGGTCCGCGGACCGTCCGATGCGCCGCTGGCCGCTGGTGACCCTGGCGGCCTTTCAATGGTCCCCGGGGAGCGTCGTGAAAGGGCCGCCAAACGGCGGCCCCTGTGCAAAGTTTCCTGACTGGCGATTACTGCGGGAACACCATCACATCGCCTTCCACGCAGAGCGTCATGCCGGCCGGATGTCCGCCGTCAGGCGACGCTGCGGACCTTGTTCTTCTCGCGCTGGCGGCGCACGGCCTCGAACCCACCGGCCAGGTCGGCCAGCAAGTCGTCAACGTGCTCGATGCCAATCGACAGGCGCAGCAGCCTGGCCGACAGACCCGCAGCGGCCTGGTCCTCGGCGCTCATGGCCGCATGTGTCATCGAAGCGGGGTGCGCCACCAGGCTTTCCACACCGCCCAGCGACTCGGCCAGCGTGAACAGGTTCAACGCTTTGAGGAATACGGGAATCTCATCTTCTGCCACGTCGAGCTCGAAACTGATCATCGCGCCGAAGCTTTTCTGCTGCCGCCTGGCGAGCCCATGCCCCGGGTGGCTGCGCAGACCCGGGTAATAGACCCTGGCGACACCCTCGCATCCGTCCAGGAATTCCGCGATGGCCGCCGCGTTCTGCTCGTGCCGGGCGTAGCGGACCGACAGCGTGCGCAGGCCGCGCAGAGTCTGGTAGCTGTCGAAGGGCGACCCCGTCAGCCCCAGGCAGTTGGCCCACCAGGTCAGTTCTTCCACCAGCGCCTCGTCGCGCGCCAGCACCGCGCCCCCGACCACGTCGGAATGGCCGTTGATGTACTTGGTGGTGGAGTGCAGCACGATATCCGCGCCCAGTTCGAAGGGACGCTGGCCGGCGGGCGAGAGGAAGGTGTTGTCGACCACCACCAGCGCCCCGGCCTGGTGCGCTGCGCGGGCGATGGCCTCGATGTCGGTAATCCGCAGCAGCGGGTTGCTGGGCGTCTCGATCCACACCATGCGGGGGCCGAGGTCGAGAATCCTTTCCACCGCGCGGGCCGTCTCCCAGAGCGGCAGCCACTCGAGTTGGAAGGAACCACGGCCGGCTGCCGCCGTGAACAACCGATGGCAACCGCCGTAACAGTCGTGCGGGGCGATGATGGTGTCACCGGGCTTGAGCAACTGCGTCACCAGATGCACCGCCGACATGCCCGACGCGGTGATGACGCCCCCGGACCCGCCTTCGAGGGCCGCCAGCGCCTGCGCCAACTGGTCCCGCGTCGGGTTGCCCGAGCGGGTGTAGTCGTACTCGCGCTTTTCGCCAAAGCCATGGAAGGAGAAGTTGGAACTCATGTACAGCGGCGGAATGACGGCGCCGTGCGCCTCGTCGCAGTCGATCGCGTAACGTGCGGCCAGAGTGTCCTGGTGGGTCTTGTCGGAGAAATTGCTCATGCCTTTGGTCCTTTGCGTTTCCGGTTGCTCTCTTCTCATCCGGAAATCCCGCAAAGCAGGCTGAGTATGACCAGGTCCATCGGGGTTGCTGCCTGGTCACTCATTTCCCGAAAACCCGATGATTCCGCTGGGTCTTCGCAGGAGTTGGCACCTTTTCGAAGTGGTTAGCTTCGCTGGTTGCCCCGGCTTCAAAGGGCCAGTCCCTCTGCCGGTCTGAATGAGTTAAGGCTCGATTCTAGGGCAGCTATTTGGGCGATTGCAAGCGATTATTGCTTTTGTTCGGCGGGGAGCGGGGTCGTCAGGAATAGTCCTGGTACGACTTCTCCTCGATGATCTGGGAGCCCAGGTGCAGGTTGAGCTGCTTTTTGACCTCTGAGCGGCGGTCGTTGGTGAAGTACACGCTGCGGGCCAGCTCGATGAAGCGCTCGTCGAATTCCTTGAGACGCTCCTTGTCGCGGATGTCGTCCTCGATCTCCCACAGCGCCTCGTTGATCTCCTTGAGCTGCGCGTGCAGGTCGCGAATCACGTCGTCACCGGTCACGGCCTGCGCCCAGGTTTCCTGCAGCAGCGCCAGCTCGGTGCGCACGTTGGCGACCTTTTCCGGGTCTTCCATGCGCTCGGACTTGATCTCCAGGATGGTGATCTTGTCGAGCACCTCGCCGGGCGATACGGGTACACGGATATTTTCCATTTCCTTTCTCCTGGATGCTGCCGACGGCCGCGGGTCAGACCTTGAATGCGTAATCCTTGTTCGGGTCGCGTTCGATGTCCGGCGGGTAGTTTCGGCGCTTGTCGGCGTAGTACTTCTCGCGGGAGTCACCTTCCGACGCCTTGTTGTAAGTAATGTACAACACCCGGCGGGCCTGGTCGGTGCGGTTGGGCTGCGAGCGGTGCGGCGCGTAGGAGTCGAAGAACACCGCGTCGCCGGGCTGGCAGTGGACCGGCACGTAGTCGACGTGATCGGTGTCCTCGTCGGTCAGCGGCGCCCACATCGAGCCGAGCACCCCCTGTTTATGCATGCCGGCGATCATCTCCAGGCTGCCGTTCGCCTCGTTGGTCTCGTCGATCGCGATCATCGCGGTAATGTGCAGGTCGGCGAACTCGTCCCAGCCCGCCTGGACGTCCTGGTGCTCCTTGAAGCCGTCGCCGCCCGGCAGCTTGAAATTGATCTTGTCCTTGAACAGCACCGCTTCCTCGCCGAACAGGTCCGACACCGCCTGCTGCATGCGGCGCGCGGTGATCAGCTTCGAAAAGCCCTCGTGGTAGGGCACGAAGTTCTCGATGCGGCACAGGATGCGCGAGCCGTCGGTCCGGCTCTTCTCGAAATACATCATGTATTTGCCGGGCACCTCGGGGTAGTTGGCGACCTCGTCGGTCCAGGCGCCGATGTCCGCCACCTCGTCCGGCGAATACATGCCGCGCACGACCAGGAAGCCGTCGCGGTGAAATTGCTCGATCTGTTCGTCGGTAAGCATTCGATTGGAATCCATGGCTGCGTTTCCTCGGCACTCCCCTGGACGAAGTCTAGCGGTGCGCCCAGAGACTCTTGATGACTGATATCAGGTTGTTGGTCGTCCAGTACAAGACCATGCCGGACGGGAAAGTATAGAACAGCACGAAGAACGCCAGCGCCAGCAGCACCATGTTGCGCACCTGCCGGCGACGCAATTCGGCGTTCAGCGCCAGCGGCCTGTGCAGCATGGAAGCGATGAACGACAGGCCGGTCATCAGGAACGGCAGCAGGTTGAACTCGGCGCCGAAGAACGGCAGGCGGAACGGCAGGTTGAACAGGTCGTCGGGGCGCGACAGGTCGGCAACCCACAGGAAGCCCGTGTTCAGCAGGTGGATGTTTTCCGCCAGCATGTCGAAGGCGCCGATGAACACCGGGATGACCACCGCCACGCCGACCAGGCTCTTGAGGCTGTACAGGGGGTGCACGCGCTCGGTCTTGTAGAGCGCCAGGGTCTTGGCGGCCTGCTCCTCGCCCTTGAAATTCTGCTTGATGCGTTGCAATTCGGGCGCCAGGCGCGCCTCGATCTCGTTGACCTCCTGCTGGAAGCGGTCCGCCAGGCGGCTGAGCGGCAGCATCAGGATGTTCACCGCCAGGGACAGGGCCATGATGGCGAAGCCCCAGACCGGGATGAACTGCTGGATGGCCGCCAGCAGGTGGAACAGCCCGAGGCAGATCCAGCGCAGCCAGAACCAGAGCCCTGCGTACATCACATTCTGCAGTTGGGGGTCGGCATTCTTCAGCACCATCGGTTCGACCGGCCCGAGGTAAAACGACCACTCGCCGTCGCCGGGCGCCTGCAGCCGGACTTCGGCATCCTGCAATGCTTCGCCGGTTGCCAGTCGGGCGTCGGCGGCGCCTGGCGGCTGCGCCACCAGCATCCAGTAACGGTTGCGGTAACCGACCCAGCCGCTCGTTTCCGCCGCGCCGGAGTCGTCGTCGTCGAATCCGACCTGCCGGACGTCACCGCCGTCGATCAACAGGTAACGGCCCTGCTCCAGCAGGGGGTCGCCGGTCGCCACCGCCACCACGGGCGCCGCATCGAGATACAGTTTTTTCCACAGACCGATCCCGCGGCGAATATTCCAGGGGAAGCCGATGTCGTGATCCGCGACCTCCGTTCCGACCGGCGCAAAGGTGTCGATATAGGCCTTGAGATCGAGCAGGTCCGCGAGGCTCATGCCCGTGTACGAGGTGTAAGGAAAAGCCGGGTAATAGTGCGTTCCGTCCGGGGATACGCCGTAACGCATGGCGTTGATGAAATCCACGGTCCGCCACGCGCCGATGCCGCCTGCCGCGTCCGGGGAAATATTCGGCACCCTGAAGGCGCCGAAGGGGGTTGCCAGTTCCAGGCCGCCTTCCAGCCCTTCACCGTGGCAGGAGGCACAGCCGCCGGCATGGAACAGGCGCTCGCCATTGGCGAGATCGACATCGTGGGGCGGAACCGCTCCCGGGGGCAGCGTTTGCGGTCGGGTCAGCCAGGCGAAAGCGAAGAACAGCAGCACGGCGGCAGCGCCGGCCCAAAGGGCCAGCCTGCCCCATGTTCGCCTTGCACGCATGCTGCGCCCGGCTGCCGTGCGGCTATTCGTCCTTTACGCGGTATTCCTCGTGGCACGCCTTGCACTTCTTGAACACCGGCCCGGCCGCCGCCTGCAGCGCCTCGAGATCCTGCGGGTTCGCAGCGACTGCGGCGTCGACGGCATCGGCCCAGGCAGCCAGCGCGGCGTCGAAGCCCTCGCGATCGGCCCAGATCGTCGCTTTCGCCTCCGTGTCGTAGCCGGTCTCGCTCCCCTCGGGGAACAAATCGCCGAACTGGCCCGCCACTTCGGCCCAGTTCTGCATCGCTGCCATGGCCGCGGCGGCATCGAACGCCGTCTCGCCTTCGAGCATCTTGCCGATGGTCTTGGCGCTGCTGCCGGCATCCTCCATCAGTTCGTGCCGCTGCTCCTGCGGCGACTCGGCGGCCGCAGCGGCTTGCAGGCCAAAGAGAAGCGTCACCAGGGTAAGTACAAGTGCTTTCGAAATAGGCATGTCGGATCCTCGGTTGGGGACGAAATCGCTGTTGCTTGATGCAAAGTATAAGGCGTGCATGCGCATGTCGCTAATGTTTGACCTGAGTCAAACAATGTTGCCAGTTTTGTCATCATATCTTGGTAAGCTTGGCCCTTGAAAATTCCAAAAATCCCGATTTCGGAGATCCCGAATGGCAATCCAAAAGAAAGCGCAATCTGACTTGAAAAAATACGTCTATCTATTTGAAGAATATGATGAAGTTATGACAGCTCTGGACCAGGACTGGGACAGTGTCCGGGGCCTGCTCGGAGGCAAAGGGGCCAACCTGCTGGACGCCACGCGGCTCGGCATACCGGTCCCGCCCGGCTTCACGG
>Ga0209536_100003125_pt1 | contig 26765 bp, 24 predicted proteins | sample DeeMarSeWOR28_12_FD_187461 | JGI IMG/M metagenome (GOLD analysis project Ga0209536, IMG submission 187461) | Marine sediment microbial communities from White Oak River estuary, North Carolina - WOR-2-8_12 (SPAdes) (version 2) | ecosystem: Environmental > Aquatic > Marine > Intertidal zone >...
GGGCGGACAATAAAATCGAGTGTATCATTGCTGTCAAAATTTTCCATTGCCAGGGCACTATTGAAGACATAGACCCATTGTTCATTGTGCCTGCCGCTTTTCGCATAAAAATTACCCCACACAGGATCCCTCATCGTTTCAAATGCATATGAAACAGTACTGTCTCCTGAGTCAAACTTGATTCCATACATGCTTGTTCCTTCAGGCCATCCGGGAGTCCCTTTTCCATTAGAGCCATCCCATATACGCGGGCCGATTACCGGCATTGACTGCCACTCACCACTGCCAAACTGAACTCGCGGCTCAAGGATGTCTCCGAACCCGTCTCCTCCGGTAATTTCCAGTATAAAGTGCGATATATCCTTTCGGGGAGCAGATAAGGTATATTCATACGTCCATAACGAAGTGGACAGATCCTGCGTTATGTGCCATTGAATTGTAAAAACAGAAGGCCAGTAACCCTCAAGCCCGCCCTCGGAATATGGTGGATCGTAATGAGCGTCATAAAAACTGCGTCCGTCGCTCAGATCAGAAAGCGCTACGCTCTCCCCCCATATCCCTGCGAATGAGGTCGCTGCCATAGCAAAAAATGCCAGAAACAATATCAAACAAGTAAGCTTTTTCATACGTTATCGAGACTTACAACTGAGCTCTCTAATTTTGTAAATGTCACATATCTCAAAATGCGAGCTGCATAAATAAATTGCTCTTTCAATATCCTGGCTGCTCATTTTGTTACAGTAGCAGTCTTCAAAGGGACTGCTCAGTACAGGACAGAGTTTTTTATTAACAGACAGTCTTGACCTATTATTTTGTATCGGAGTTTGCATATTCTTTCTTTAAGGCAAAATATATGCCATATAAGATATTGATTGTATAAAATATTTAATCCCCTGAGATTACAATATGTTGCGTTTGAAACAGGCGAGAATCGGGCAAGTTTGGTCCGGCAATTTCACAAATTTACCCACTTCTGACCGCACATATATGTGCCACGGCACAGAGTGATGTGATTACTATCACATGAGAGATCGGATTCAAAAGGACTGTCAGAACTGTCCCTAAAAGTTCTATACATTATATAATTGGCAAAGGATCTTCCCATGGTGCATATCAAGTTTATTTATAAAATACAACTCCTTATGGCTATTATGAAAATTCTCCATAAGCAGATGATGATCATACTTGTTGTCATTGTGACATTAACGCCTTCAATTTTTGCCCAGGAGCAGTACCTTGCAGATTTTGCGGGTTTCAGCAATCACTGGACGATTCTTGGAGGGTACGGCGTTTCACATAAGGGGCTGGGAGCAACCGATACCAGGGTTGAGACAGCCGACATTATACTCAGATACGGCCGCTTTCTGACCGGAGAACTGGGCACATCCTGGTATAAGGGCCGTCATGAGATATTGATAGAAGTTCCATTCCGAACCGTAGTCCACCCGGAAACAGCTATCATGACAGGCATAAATTTTCTCGCTACCTGGAATTTTACAGCCGGGGATTCGATCATACCCTACATTCTGGTGGGCGGTGGCCCAGTCTACACAAATCTTGATATCCCCGGACTCGGTGCAGAACTGAATTACTCGTATCAGGGAGGTGCGGGCCTTCACTACTTTATCTCAAAAAACAGGAGCATAAATGTGAATTACCGCCTGCACCACATTTCAAATGCCGGGACCGCTGACCCGAATGAGCCGCTCAATTCGAGCAGAATTTTAGTTGGCGTAACTTTTTTCCGGTAGATTAAAAGCGGAAAAAGAAAGTCTGCCGAGGCTAGGCCTCGGTATTTGATGATTGCTGACAGCATTTCGCGCCCTTCGCGCTTTTCATACTATTTCAATTCCGGGTAGAACCTCTGAATAAAGCGGTCTATAAGATTCGCCTCAAATCCGAGCGTTTTGAACAGGTTATTTATTAACATTACTACAAGTGTCACCGGCAGCATAAACGTTGCTGCTGCAATTCTGAGGTATCCGTAACCAAGCCTTCGCACAGACGCAAAGTTGTTCATAAAAGGGGAGAGGAACAGGTATTCCAGCAGAAACAGCACTGTAAACGGCAGCCCGGTGAAGACCGTGATCACCTGTAATAGAGAATATAAATGTTTATTCCTGCATATTCTGTCTGTTATATTATCCGGGAAATATGTGTCAGGCCTTTCTGAGATCCCTTCAATGAGCCACTTAATATGGAGATAGATGATGATATAACTCGTTATTGCAGAAAAGTCATGAACAGCCCGGAAGTGGCTCCCGTTGCTGCCATAAATAGTACTTATATTGACAAATGTGATGCACCCGCCCGAGTCTCCTGTCTTGATAAGAATTTCAGTTTCTGTTACATATCGTTCTGAAGTCAGATTCAATGCACTGATTTGTGAAAGCGGATATAACCTGAAACCGCACTGCGTGTCTTCAAGAAACTGATTGGAAGCCAGGGAGCTGTAAAAATTGGCGATCTTCATGGAATTCAGCCTCGCTCTCGGTATCTTGTTCTTTGCACCCATCCTTGATCCGACAATAATATGATCGGGATGCTTCAGGTGTGCGTCGATAAATAAAGGGATCTCATCCGGGGCATGCTGTCCATCAGCGTCTATCGAAATAACAGCATCATATCCCCGCTCCATTGCCGTAGCGAACAGTTTCTTCAGGGCGTTGCCCTTTCCCCGGTTCCGGTCAATCCGTATACATCGCGCCCCCGCCCGTTCGGCTATTACAAATGTGTCATCATCCGATCCATCATCGGCGACGATTACATCCGGGCAATGCTTCATTGCATCAGTAATTACTTTCTGTACGGTTTTGGAGGCGTTATAGGCAGGTATTACCACACAGAGTTTAGGCGTCAAGAGTGATCCCTTCCTTTGTGAGTATTGCCGATGCTGCCTTTGCCCCCGAATACGCAGCAGCCAGGACGCCGCCTCCCATTTCACTCCAGTGGCCGGCGATATAAAAATTTTTCAGGCCGTGTCCGTTCATGATGAAGTTCCCCGGTACATGATTCCATCCAAACGCGGCCCCTGCATGATTTTTTGTATATCGCTGAAGCGTCATGGGTGTTGCAGTATCAATAATCTGAATTCTTCCGCTCAGTTCCGGAAGCGCTTTCTCCGCTTTTTTGACCACCATTTCCGCATACTGCTGTCTGACAGACCAGTCTCTGGACCCGCTCACCATTTCATGCAGGACTATCGTTTCGCTCCCTTCAGGCGAGCGACCATGGTCTTCGACGCTGGCAACGGTAATCCCCAATGTGCTGTCATCCCTGAATTCAGCCTCTGTGTTAAAAAAATAGGGGAAATCGTACGAAGGGAAATAGCCGATGCTTGAATGTCCCGTGAATCTTCCCGCGATCGATCCATAAACAATAAAAAAAGAGGTTGAGGCCCCTGGATGATCTGACATTTTTTTTGCGATATCACTGTACCCTCCACCCAGGAGATTGCTGAAGGTGTGGATATAGTCGGAGTTAGCAATAAGGTACTTGCAGCAATACTCATCCCCGCTTTCACACAGGACCCGCTGGCAGCGGTCCCCGTCCAGAATAATCTTTCTAATTTCATTTCCCAGGATTACATCCCCTCCCCGGTCTTGTATTGCACTGACAATCAGGTCCGGCAGCTCCTGAAATCCTCCCCTGGGCCGGAATGCCCCGAGCCTGAAATAGCTCATAACCAGCATTATCATCGGGAGTGCTGCCACCACCGACGGAGAAAGGCCGATAAATGGGCACCGGTCAGATAATACAGCGCGGAGTCTCGGGTCTGCAATAAAATCCTTTAATATGTCTTCGTAGGTCATGTTCCTGAGCGTTACAACATCAGGCGATATGGCAATTGAGCGGTTATTCCCCGAAAGCAGCGAAATGCTGCTTACGGCTTCTTCATAGACCCGGTCCGTGAATTTGAAAAAATCGCGGATTCCCCTTCTTTCATGCGGGAAGAGCGTTGTCAAACTTATTTTGTATTCCTCAAGGTCCCCGCATACATCAACATCAAAATCAGGAAACATGCTCCTGCGGATCGGCTCAACGGGCAGGAACTCTATTTGACTGCCCACATCAAGCAGTGACAGCACCCTGCCGATAATACCTTCCGGACCGGTTCCGGATATGCAGTCCACGGCAGAATCAAAGAGATACTCCTTCCTTCTGAACGATGAAAGATACCCTCCGGGCCTGGTATGCGCCTCTACAACAAGCGGCTTCAGTCCCTGAGAGACGAGCAGTCCGGCGCTTACGAGCCCGCCGATTCCGCTTCCTATGATAATGACATCATACTCTTTCATATCTTATTTTCAGTCCAGAACCTGAATAGCTTGGGGGCACGGATTCAGGGATTCAAGGGTTCAGGTGAATGTATTCTGTCAATTTAAAAGCAGCCTGAACAAACTTTTCCTTTTTCTAAAATTTCATCAAGATAGGATACATTAAAATCGCACATGCTAGAACCCGGCTTAAACCTTTCACTTATGTTCATGTCACTTGAATCCCTGCCTGCCGGCTCAATCCCCCGGCCCCTTGAACCCTTCATTTCTTAACAGCCTGTCAGAGACAGGCAGGAGAACCGCAGACATAACCAGACATGAAATGATACCGATTATTATAACCTGACCGAGCGATGAAATACCCCTGAAATTTGTAAATATGAGACTGCCGAACCCAGCCATGGTTGTGAGTGAACAAATGACAATATTCTTGAAGGCATGTTTTACAAGCAGATTGTCCCGGCTCCCTCTCCTTTCGAGAAATGACTGCATGAAATAGACTCCGTAATCAACACTGATTCCGAAAATCATCGCGATCGCTGAAATATTAATATAGTTAAACCCGATCCCGGCCGTTCCCATGAGGCCGAGAGTGCATACGATGCCAAACACGAGGGGAAGCTGCACCAGAACAATCAGGACCAGCTTTCTGAAATGCACGTAGAGGATTCCGACGATAAATAGAAATGAAAGGAGTGCGGCCGTCAGACTTTCTTTGATAATGCTGCTTTTGAGATCACCTTCCAGTAATTGCCAGCCTGTCAGCTGCCATCCCTCATCCAAATGCGCTACATCCTGCCTGAGAGCATCGATCCCGTTTATGTCCCATTGCTCATGCCGCGGGTAAAGGTATGCGGTCATCCGTCCTGAGGTGCTGTCATAAAACATGCCGGCTTTGCGCTTCAGGCCCTCGGGCAGGTCATCAATGCCAAAGGGTCTGCTGTTCTGCAGGGTGCGCAACAGATTTCTTATGTATGCTCTGTTTTTGTCTTCGATGCTGAAATTATAACGGCCCAGCGCTGACAGGAAGGTCTTTTCTACCACGTCAGGATTCACGTGGATCCCCTGCAGTTTCTGAATCGTCCGATTCTGTTTATGCGGAGGAGGCAGGACATCGCCCAGTGAAACAGAGCTGCCGATGATTTGTCGATCCAGCCACTTTTGCAGGGTACTGTCCATTTCATCAAACGCACTGCTGACGTCTTTTTTGCCGTTACAGGTCAGAATCAGCGGAATGCCTTTTCTTCCGGACATGGCGAGCACCTCCTTCTGGAGCTCGAGTGCGCGGCTCTTTTTCAGACCGATCCCGGAAACATCAGAGATAAAGGTGATTCCCGGGATACCCGCAGACAGGGCCAGCATGATCACAAAGACAGAGACGAGCAGCCACTTGCCGTTTCTCAAAATAAAATCAGGCACCTTTTCACCAAGGACAGCACCGTCATCATGTGGAACCAGGAGCGCTGACTTACTTCTGCTCACCAGGACCAGCAATGACCCGAGTACAATGAGCGTTGAAGCCATGCACGCGAGGATGCCGACCCCGGCTATGATCCCCAGTTCGTGCAGTCCCTTAAAGCTCGTGACAACTATACTGAAAAATGCAAACGCTGTTGTAATGGCGCTGATGATAATACTCCGGCCGGTATTGAGATAGGTTGTTTCGAGGGCCTGCAGTGAGCTGCCCTGTTTCCTGAATTCCATGACATAGCGGTCAAAGATATGGAGTGTATAATCAAAACCGAGGCCTATCAGCATAGCGGATACAAGGGCGGTCACAATGTTTAACCCTCGAAACAGAAGAAAGGCAGATGTCAGCGTAACCAGGAGAGAGACCAGGATCGTAAGAAATATGACAAACAGACCGATAAAACGCCCCCGGTAGATAAAACGGAATATCAGCAGGACAAGCGCCACGGTAACAAAGATACTGACATACATGTCCCGGCCGATACTTTCCTGCGCCTCCCAGGAAACAGCATAACTTCCTGAAGATTGAACAGTCAGCGTATCCGGATTCCCGTAGGATTGAAGCGTCTGGTCGGATATACTTTTTATTTCTCCTCTCAGCTCACGCAGAAAGGCAAAGTTTCTCACTGACCCGGCAGGGGTAATATAAACATAGGCTTTTTTCAGGTCCCTGCTGAAATAATACCCTGAACTCACATCGATTCCTGAAAGCTCCTTGTGCATGACTGAATTTTGAACCAGAGACCTGATATCAAGAGGGTCGTCCGCTATCATCCCTGCATCAGCAGGAGATGACAAAAAAGAAGTAAGCGCCCGGTAATTTTTTCTTATCTGATGGTTTATGCCGTTGACCGACAATTTTTCTTCAAGAAGGGCAAGTCCCTTTTCATCAAGATACATGGGAAAATATTCAGCCATAAATGCACGCGGCACGTTAAACACACTGGAATCAACGGCGTCAATAAGGGAAGAATCAGACAGTCTCTGCGATAAACGGTCTATAAATTCTGTATGCTGCTCTATGTCCTCGCTGCCCGAGGCAATGACAATCACCAGGGCATTGACTCTCTGCAGCTCATTCAGTGTCTCGGCAAAGAGTTTCATTGACGGGTTATCTGCAGGCATGACATCCATCATGTCAGCATTCATTTCTATGTTAAAAATAAGGGCAACAGCTATGACCGAGACAACCGCCGATACGACAAGAATATATTTATGATAATGATAAACAACATGGGCTGTCTTGATCAGGATGTGATTCATGCTTTTTTCAATCCTCAGGGTTTTGACGCGATTATTGTTTTGCTTACCCCGGGGAGCAGCAGCGTTTCATTACTGACACGGTAGAGAAGTTTTGCCGTATACCCCGATAATACCGAGACAATACGTTCTGAAACCAGATGCGGTCTTGTCGGCTCTCCGGGTATAACCTTTATGGCAGTAAAACCGGATTGTTCCAGAAGCCTCGTAACGGTTGACGGTGAAAAATCATAGAGATGAAAGGGCGCATCATAAAGATTATTATGAATATTCAATAAAGAGAGGAGCCGGACAAGCGGCGTTGTATGAGGAATCCTGATTACAACCACTCCGCCTTCAACCAGCAGACCGAAAACTTTTCTGAGGGTTTTCAGGGGGTCAGTTACATGTTCGAGCACATAAAACAGGGTTACCGCATTATAGGTGTATTCCGGGATCACGGCATCATCAATCGTAGTGTGCATGACCGAGCGGCCCGCCTTTCGGGCCTGATCGACTGTATGGCGTGAAGGATCAATCCCCTCAGCACGCCAGTGAAGCCCCTCCATAATGCGGAGAAAATGGCCATAGCCGCAGCCAATATCAAGGAGCCGTCCGCCTGAAGGGAATTTTCTGGCAAGCATTTCAGAAACCTCTCTGAAATTGCCCTTCATCATGCGTTCCCAGTCCGCCTCATCCTTGCCGTTCCGCTGATGATATGTATCGTAGATGGTTTTCAATGCATCAGCATCCGGCCTCGGATTCATGTACACCAGCCCGCAACTCCCGCACCGTACGAACCGGTAATTATTCTGAACCGCAACGAGACTGGTGTTGTCATTTCCGCAGATATTGCAGTCAGCGTATTGAAAATTCGTTGTTCGTCGTTCGTTAATCGTCATTCGTTCTTTGTTAAAGCAAGTGTGATCTCCGCCTCTGCCACCGGATTGTCATCTACTGAAGCGCTGGCATGAAACACAAATAAAGGACTGAATGCATGAAACAGGGACGATGTCATTATGAGACGGTCCCCGGGTCTGACTGTTTTGTGGAAAGTTACATCCTTCATCATGCTCAGAAAAGCTCCGCCTGACCTTTCAGTGCCGAGCAATAAACCGGACGCCTGGGCCATCGCCTCTACAATGTATAAAGGGGGCAATACGGGGTCATGAGGGAAGTACCCCTTAAACATGTCTTCATCACAGCTGACATGTTTGAGGCACACAACCCGTTTTCCGTCATCAATTTCAATTACTCTGTCAATCAGAAGAAAGGGGTAAGCATGGGGAAGAATTTTATCTAATGAAATACGCGGATCGCTCACGTGTTAGATTCAATATATTGAATTACGGAACCAACGGTGATAAACACCTTTTCAGCGACTTTTCTGTCTGAGATATCGATTCCAAATTCCTTCTTTATGCCTACGATTAATTCAAGGATGTCTATTGAATCAAGGCCCAGGCCGTCAGCACCGAATATCTGCGTATCTTCCGTTATGTCGCCAGGCGACATCTTGAGCTTTAATTTGGTTATAAACAGTGTTCTGAGGACCGCTAAGGTGTCCTTCATGATTACGGTAATCCTCCTGATATGTTTAACGTCTCACCGGTTATGTAACTTGCATCGTCTGATGAAAGGAACCTGACGACCGACGCTACCTCTTCGGGCGAGCCGAATCTTTTCATAGGGATAGTACTCAGAAATCGTTTTTTCGCGTCATCCGAAAGTGCACCGGTCATCTCTGTCTCGATGATGCCGGGTGCAACTGCATTTACCCGAACTCCAAACGGCGCCATTTCCTTGGCAAGCGCCCTTGTGAATGCGATGACACCGCCCTTTGACGCAGCGTAATTTGTTTGTCCTGCAAGTCCGGTTATTCCGCTCAGAGACGACATGTTAATGATAACGCCACTTCTCTGAGAGATCATATGTTCACAGACTGCTCTGGAGCAATTGAATACGCCCTTGAGATTGACATCCATCACTTCCTGCCAGTCCTCTTCGCTCATCAGCATTAAAAAACCGTCTCGTGTGATTCCAGCATTATTTACAAGGACATCTATTTTATTGAAACTTTTCAAGGTATTTTCAACCATCCTTTTTACGTCAACAGGCTTCGAAATGTCGGCCTGTTCGAGTACGAGCCGGCCTTTTGATCCTGACAGCTCAGACTGCAGTGCTTCAGCATCTGCGACGGACCTGCTGTAATTGACCACGACCGTATCACCTCCATTGACAAAAGCACGGCAGATCGCGGCTCCGATGCCTTTACTGCCTCCCGTAACAATGACTACTCTCGACATAATTACATAATTTTACAGGATTGTGAAGCAAAAATGCTTCAAGGGGGGGCGGAGCGGATTAGAGACGTAATCTGGTTATTAACAATAGAGGGGGAAAGTAAATACTCTTGATACAGAGAATGGTATGGAAGAATTAATACGTTCTCGATAAAGTCTGATAATTGATATAATTAAAAGAACTTATAACTGCTCATCACACCTAATAGTGATAACGCCTGAATATTTCTTTCCTTATGGGGCAGGTGCACATGAATTTATATCCAAAACTTATTCGGTAGCTGCACTTTTGTTTATTCAGGCAGCTAACAAAAAAAACTTCATTCATAACAGAATTATTAACTTTACAAAGCTTTTCTGTTACACCATGCAAACATTGCATCCCTTTTTCACAATTGGTGGTACTTTTAATCGTAGAGTCATCAATTTTCAGCACCATATAATTCATATAGCACAAAATGCTTTCATGTCACCTTAAATGAACTAATACCTCTATAACTAATTTTATTATGTACTAATTAATAAAGGTTATTGGCTTTTAAATATTCTCTGGAGCTCATTCAAATGGATATTCACAAAATCAGTAATCTTTATATTCACGAAGACACCTGATCAACGGGGAAACCTGTTATGTCCGGACCGCAACACGCATCACGATTCCTTCAACACCGTGACGAGCGAAATCTGCTTTGAAATTGACTACTTATTTATAGGAATCATCAAAACTTCCCGCAAAATCAGCATTAATATTGCTTGTAAATAAATTAATAAATTTAAAGTAGACATTTAAGGTATTTCTTGATAAAAAGAAATTATGGATGAGGCGATACATGAGATGAACGCTCAGAACAAAACAATTGAAACGATTATAGACGAAATTGTTGATCAGGGGATCCTGGAGGCCATTGGTGATGGTATCAGCATTCAGGATACCGATTTAAAGATCCTCTACCAGAATCTGGTTCATAAGGATTTGTTCGGTGAACATACCGGCGAATATTGTTACAAGGCCTATGAATGCAGTAACCACAACGGGAAAGAATGCCCTTTGGAATTATCTTTCAGCGACACAAAAACACACGCAGAGGAAAGAGAAGTCCACACAGAGAAGGGGATTTTCCACGTTGAAATTACAGCATCCCCTGTCAAAAATAAAACGGGAAAAATCATTGGAGGAATTGAGGTCGTTCATAACATTACGGAACGCAGGCAGGCAGAAGAGAGAAAACGGATTCTTTATGAGTTTACACAGAAAGTAAGTGCACACCCGGACCTTCACAACAGGCTTTATGAAATCTGTTCTACCGTAGTCCAACTTGGATACAAGATGGTATGGGTCGGGTTATTGGATGAACATACCAAAGAGGTCATTCCAACGGCACAGGCAGGATTTGAAAACGGCTATTTATCTTCAGTAAAGATTACATACAATGAATCTCCGTTGGGCCAGGGACCTACCGGCAGGGCTATAAAGAGCAAACAGCCTGCGGTGCAGAATAATATTACGACTGATCCGAGATATGCGCCATGGAGAGAGCATGCAATGAAAAGAGGATACCGGTCATCAGCTGCATTTCCAATTATAGAGGAAAATGAGGTTGCAGGCGTCCTGAACGTTTACAATATATATAATGAATTTCCCGATGAAGATATAGGTTTCTTTCAATCCTTTGCAAATCTCTGTGCATCCTATATCAAAAATGCCGAACTCCTTGCGAGCCTTCAGGAGCTTTTCCTCGGGACCGTGAATGCCCTTTCAGAAACAATAACTGCCAAGAGTCAATGGACAGGCGGACATCTGGACAGAGTAAGAAGTATTGCAATCACTATAGGGAAAGAGATCGGCCTGAATGAAAAAGAGTTAAAAAACCTTGAACTTGGCAGTGTGCTCCATGATATTGGCAAAATTGGAACCTATGAAGCGATCCTCAACAAACCTGAAGAACTTACGAAGGACGAGTTTAATCTGATAAAACTGCATCCTGAAAAGGGTGCAGAGATGCTGTCTGCGATAAAGCAATTAAAGGAGATCGTTCCCTCAATAAAATATCACCACGAACGATATGATGGGCAGGGATACCCGGATGGTCTGAAGGGAGAAGAAATACCGGTTCTGTCAAGGATTCTTTGTGTCGCAGATGCAGTGGATTCAATGCTGGCAGACAGGCCTTACAGAAAAGGGATGCCAATGAGCGAGATTGTCGCGGAACTGAGAAAAGGGTCCGGCACCCAGTTCGATCCATCGGTGATAGATGCATTCCTGAAAACATTAAAATAAAAAATGATGCTTACCCCAGCTCGCTCCACAGGGGCCCCCGCCTGTTCATCCTCCTGAGAAACATCATCGATTCCGTATCACATCGTATATTAAGCCCCGGCACAATCCAGTTGCTCCTCCCCGATGCAGCATCAGATATCCTCCCGGACATTCGTTCGGCGTTCAATTCCGGAGAGAGGTAAAAAGCAGGTTCGAGTAAAGAATCTCCTTTATCGATGACACCGTCGTCGATCGATCTCTTGTGAAGAAGGGTGCCCGGATATATCCTGATCCCGGCCAGTGTTATGACAGCCGTTGGATGAATCCGGTCAAAAAACCTGAAGGCCTCTTCCAGCGTCGCATCGTTTTCACCCGGCCCTCCAATAATCAAATAATGCGCATTGGGCAGGTCCGCCTTCCTGCATGCTTCGGCTGCATGGGCTATGTCATCAGCGGTAAACTGTTTTCCCAGCCCCTTCAGGGTCATTTCTGTCACCGCATCCGAGCCAAACTCCACCCCCCTGCATCCTGCCCTTTTCATGTAGCCGGCCAGCACCTCTGTCATCCCGAGGGGTGTGGCAAAACAGGTCCAGTCGATCTTCAGGTCTCTCCTGATGATTTCCTCGCAGATGCCGACCGCGTGTTCTTCAGGGTAATTAAATATGTCATCAACAAAAAAAACATAATCTATTCCATAGAGGGCATGCATTTCTTCCAGTTCATCTGCAACAGCCCCCGGCTCTCTCAACCGCACTTTCTTCCCTTCAATAGCCGGATAGGTGCAGTATGAACAATGAAACGGACAGCCGCGTTTCGACTGTATGTTGGCCATCCCGCCAAGATCGAGGTATTGTGTATTGTCCAGAAGCGACCGGTCAGGCAGGCATCCTGCGTGGTTCTGCTGAACTGCATTCATCCGGAACTCGCCGTTTTTCAGCGTGCACACATTGGGGATGTCATCAAACGTGCTGTTGCTGCTTATGGCATCAACCAGTGAGGACAGGGCATTCTCTCCTTCTCCTGCAATGCCTGTGTCCAGGTCCAGATATCGAAGGATCTCCTCCGGGAAAATGGAATACCCCGAGCCTCCAATGATAATTCGTGCAGAGGAATTTTTCTTGAGTGCGTCTACAACAGTCCTGATCCTTGGGAGATAAAAAATGCTCCTGTGAAACGTGAGATTGTCTATGTTGCGAAGGGAGATGCCGATAAGATCAGGACGAAACTGATGGAGTGCGGTTTTTATTGCCTCAAGATCGTCCAGAACAAAGCAGAGGTCAAGCAGGCTGACTTCATGGCCCCCGTTTTTCAGAATTGATGCAACGTATGCTGCTCCGAGAGGCGCTACAGGGTATGGCTCGTGTTCATTGTTTACAGAGATAAACAGGATTTTCATTCTTCACTTTTTCACAATGCCAGCAGGTTGGATCAGATGCCAGATAGTTCCCGGTCATCTGATAGGCATTGCCCCTGCAGCCGTAACACTCCTTGCTGTGCCTGCAGTCCCTGCATTCACCTTCCAGGTGTGCATACACATTCCTTAAGCTTCTGATCACAGGGCTGCCGGAAAGTATTTCCCTGAGGGGATGCTCCCTGATATTTCCGACCGGAATATCAACGCCGGTACAGGGTTGTACATTCCCCTGTGCAGTAACAAGCGAACTGTATAAGTGGCGCTTGCAGGAGAATGCCGCGATCGTCGGACGCGTCTTCCACTGAATTTTAAAACTCGCGCTGTCAATGGATTCAAGCTGCTCGAAGAGGGCTTTCGTCCTTTCGGAAGACACCAGCAGCGAACTGTTATTTCTGGCCCTGCCCTGAAAGGTAAGGATTTCAACATACGGTATGATATTCCGCTCCCGCGCCCAGACCCACATACGCGGGATTTCATCAATGTTCTGTCTGCAGATCACAGTCTGAAGTCCGAGTGATGCTTTCCCATTCGGGTAACCTGACTGCCGCAAGATCTCCATGCCCCGCTTTATTCTCCAGAATGCACCCTCCACCCCGGCAAGTTCATCCTGAATATCGGGATCAAGGCTGTTCTGCTTTATTATGACTGAAACTTCATGCTCATAGAGAAACCTTGCAATATCATCGGTGATTAATGTGCCGTTCGTAAAGATCACCTGCTGCAGCCCGAGTGAATTTATATAGGCTACAATGTCAGTAAGCCTGTCATAGATGAGCGGTTCTCCGCCGCCGAGGAGAATGATCCTCTTTGCCCCCAGATCTCTTGCCTGGGACACCACTGACTTTAGTTCATCAATGGTCAGTTCGTCCTGTGCTGCCTTCCCGGCCTCGGTGTAGCAGTAGAGGCATTTCAGATTGCATTTTCTGGTGAATTCAAGCTCTATGGAGAGAAGACCGTTGGCTGCCCCGCATTTTTTTATTTCATCATCTGAAAAGCCGAGTGCATTCACCAGGTCGGTCATTCCGCTTTTCTCCCACTGTTTCTCAGATCAAGAAATGTAACGGCCTTCCGGCTCCCTCCTTCAAACTGGCGGGCCGTAATCTCTTCAGGATTCATCAGTTTGATCTCCGGAGACACCCTCGCCTTTGAACGGAGTTTATCTGTTAATTCTGATCTGAACATGCTGTCATTTCTTTCCGATCCGACCCTTATTAAAACATGGTCCGTATGATCCTCACCGGTAGATGCCTCGATCTGGTAATTCACCACATCATCGACATCAAGGATCGCATTCTCGATTGTCTTCGGATACAGTGTTACCCCTTTATATTTCAGCCTCTGATGTTTCCGGCCTAAAACAGGACCGATACGGACAGAATTTCTCCCGCACCCGCAGGGGGCAGAGAGTTTATAGGTAATGTCCCCGGTTTTATATCTGACAAGGGGCATTCCCTCAATCTGGAGCGTTGTGAGAACAAGCTCTCCCGACTCTCCATCGTTCAACGATTTCCCATCATCATCCACAATTTCAGCAAAGACAAGGTCAGGATGACTGTGAAGGCCCTGTCGCTGGAGGCATTCACAGAAAGAAACTTGTCCTTCTGTTATACCATAGGTAGAGCAAAAAATGTTGCCAAAAGCTTCAGAAATCAACCCGCCGAGCGGGTTGAGTGAAAAGTCATCGTTCCTGACACTGTCACCGATGAGCACAATCTTCTGCAGTCCGAGTTTCTTTGTATCTACACCATGCTCCAGGGCGCGCCGGGCCATTTGCGCCATAAAGGACGGCACTGCCACCACCCCCCGCGGTTTCAGTTTTTTGATCAAATCAAACTGCCTCGCCATGTTCTGGGGGCCAACACGCACAACAGAAGCCCCCAGCCTGATCAGGCCGCTGTAATATGCTATCCCCGCGATAAAGAGATTGTCGCAGGTGACATCAATGAAAAAAAGGTCGCCCTTTTCCGCTCCTGCATAGGTAAAACTCTTTTCCTCATTGTAGGCCAGCCTGTCGAGATCATGTGATGTCATCGCCACGTACACGGGGTTTCCGGTTGTGCCGGTGGTTGAGACGAGCTCGGCGGAATCTTTGCGGTCAATAGAAAGAAATCCCCAGTTATCTTTTTCGATGTCCTGCCGGGTGGTAAAAGGCAGTGTTGACAGATCGTCCAGCCCCCTGATGTCCGACGGGACCACTCCGTGGTCATCATACAGTTTCCGGTAGAACGCCGAATTTTCATACACCCTTGCGACTGTGCCGAGTAAGAGTTCGGACTGGACCGAATACATTTCTTCAGGGGGCAGTCTGTCAATGTCATATCGGGTCTTCATGCAAACAGCTCCGTTTCATTTTCATAGGTCCGCGCGCCCCGGCTTGTTGCGCTTTCAGCACTTTCTATCACATAAAAGCTGGCCTCATGGTTCTGCCGGTCCCCCGGAGCTGCTTTTTCCAGTGAAAAAATACTCCCTGTGATGGCCATTTTCATGGAACCTTCACAAACACGTTCATCGGCATATGCCGCAATGTTTTTCATTGACCCTCTGCACGGCATGACAATTGATTCTCCCCTGATATCAAATACGATGGTGGCCTGGGCAGCCAGCGCATTGGGCGACGTAAAAGGAAACAGAAGGGGACTCGCCCCGAGCAGCCCTTCTTCAACAATGTTCCGGAGATACTCATTTTTGATCTCTTCAATCGCATCATCTATCCCGATATAAATACCGACGGTGTCCTTCCCCACCGGTATCAAAATCCCTGCTTCTTTCAGCACCAGCTCAACCGCGGCAACGGTCAGCCTTTCCAGGTCGCACACAGAACGGAATGCCTGTGTTCTCTCGCTCAAATCCGCCATGACCTCGTTCAACGCATTCATGCGAATTCTGCTGACTCCGGTAATGACATTCTTCATGCCTGTGCAAACAGGACAGCCGAGTTCTGCCCCCCGAACCCCGCTGACTGGGACATCGCAATCCCAACTTTTTTTTCTTTTGCAACATTCACCGTATAGTCCAGGTCACACTCAGCGTCCCTTTCGTGAAAGTTAATGGTCGGTGGGATCACTCCTGTCCTTATAGCGAGAATACAGCATATCGCTTCAATGACTCCTGCAGCGCCAAATGAGTGCCCCAGCATTGATTTCGTTGAACTGACAGGGATCCGGTACGCCATGTCTCCAAACACATTTTTTATGGCCCTGGTCTCCATGAGGTCATTATAGGGAGTGCCCGTTCCATGGGCATTGATATAATCAAGTTCAGAAAAATCCATTTCCGCGTCGAGAAAAGCTCCCCGTATCGCTGCGGAGAGTCCCCGGCCTTCCCTGTGGGGGCCGGTAAGGTGATTGGCATCTGCCCGTGATGCATACCCGGAAAGACCGGCATATACCCTGGATCCTCTGCTCCGGGCGTGTTTATCAGACTCGAGGATAAGAAACGCTGCGCCTTCTCCGAGTGCAAGGCCGTCCCGGTTCCTGTCAAACGGCCGCACCCTGTCGTGTGTTAAGGCCTGAAGGGAGTGAAATCCGGCGAGGGCAAAGCTGCTCAGCACATCAATGCCGCCGGCAATCATGATATCGGCCTGACCTGTTCTGATTTTTCCTGCCGCAATACCCAGGGCATCAGTTCCGGATGCACACGCAGTAGACACGGTAATAACCGGTCCGGAGAGCCGGTATTTATCGGCAAGCCCGGATGCCAGGCTCGAGAGAGAATCATTGTAACCATCTCTGTGCCGGTTCTTCTTCTCATTATCAGGCAATACAAAACCGTTCTCTGCCATTGTTACTTCCTTGTACAGGATATTGCCGAGGACCGTACCGACCACTATCCCTGCCCTGTTCCTGTTGAGCGATGATTTGATATCCAGTCCGGAATCATGCATTGCCCTCCTGAGCGCCTCTTCAGCAAGAAATCCTGCCTTCTCTTCTGTTCTCATTTCATCTGGAAATGCAGAGCGCTCAATGGCAGCCATGGGCCATTTCCGTCCAAGATCAAGGAATGGAGGATCCTTGACTGTTATCACATCCTCTCCTGCACACAGGGCATTCCAGAAACTGTCCAGTCCCGCAAAAGGCCGGAGAGGCGTAATAATGCCGATGCCCGTTACTAAAACACGTTCCCTCACGGCTTCTCAAGCCTCCAGATGGATGCATTCAGTATTGTTGATGAAACACTGAATCCTGCATCCCTGAAAACGGCAAGAGAATCTTCGGGCCGCGAAAATCCCTGCCATCCCTCGCATACACTTTCGGCAAAGTCATGGCACAGGACCCCGCGCCGGATCCAGGGGTCACTGACAAATTCTCTCTCTGCATCAGGATAGCTGTTTGTCAACACTCCCAGAGAGCCGCTTTTTTTCAACACCCTGTGGATATCCCTGTACACATAGTTTCGTGATCCGCGCGGGATATAGGGGTCAGCACACGCAAAAAAGACGATATCAAACGTCCGGTCATGAAAGGGGAGCGGATACCCGAACCCGTTCCAGAGGCTGCTGTCAATCCATCTGATACTTTCCGGATTTTTTACTGTATGATATGCACGATCGTGAAACACGTCGGTGAAATCAATCGCCGTTATTTCTGCCTCCGGCATGACGGTCTGCACAGAGTTGACATCAAACCCAAGGCCGGAGCAGAGATTCAGCAGTCTGCAGGTTTCGGCATTTCCTGATGACAGCAGTTTCACAAGGAGAGAACGGGCCATTTCGAATTCCGCATTGCCCAGAAAGGATGCCCAGACATGGAGCGACTTCCTGTCAAACCTGAAGAGCGGCGGGCCTCCGGTGAGAAACTCGCACGCATAATCAATACACTTTTCAAAAAACATTATCTGCCCGCCAAAAAAAGAGCTGATCTGGTCATATTCTTCATTCGAAAGCCCGCCGATATCATCCGCTGTCTGTATCCAGCAATAGGTTTCAGCCTGTCTTTCCATAAACCCGCACTCACACAGAAAGTCCATAATGATCTGAATCATTCTGGCCCTCACATGCCCCGTGGTGTCAAAACCGAGTTTCTGACCGAAGAGACTCTTTGCGGTTTCGAGCGTAACCTCCCTTGATGAAGAAAGAAGATCCAGTACTCCTGAATCACACAGAAACCTCAATAACCTCGATGTGAGAAAACGCTGAGGAAGCAGACGGCCCAGCAGCGGCTTTAATTCCTGTATGCCCTGTGTTGTAACGCCGTTTAATTTCATACCCTTTAAACGCGCTCCTTTTTTGACAAAACTAATGCGGCAGCAGCCCCGGTTTCTTCCAGGTTACAGACAATGACATTCTGTATTGTATTCAATTTGCTCTTTTCTTCGCATCTTTTTATAAACGAAGCCGGCAGGGCCCCCTTAAAAATCATAGATGCTGCAAGCATAATGTTCCACGCTGATGACACACAGAAGGCATTCCCGGTATATCTGCTGACCGTGTCTGACGGAATTCCGTCGAGATGCTGCATGCGCATCCCGGGCGGCATGTCCGTCAAAGCGAAGTCAAGATCATGCTTCGCAATACCCGCCATTGAGAGCGCCTTCTCAACAGCCTTGTGAAACGATACATCGGGAGCAGCGTCAATGTGCGATGCATACCCGGCTATTTGACAGTACACCTGTTTTCCTGTTCTGACGGAACCATCTTCAATTAAAAAAACCCCTGCTCCCTCTGACATCGCTGGTTCGCCGAATTTTTTCCGGCAGTGGAATGACAGCTCGTTCATCTCTTCTGCTGAAACAACAACCGCCCTGCTTATTCCGTCCTCATGTATGAGTCTGCATGCCATCATTGCAGCCTTTATTGACGCGGCAGTGCCTCCAACGATCGTATGGACCGCGCCCTGTATTCCGTAACATATCGATGCATTGCCGGCCGGCGCATTCAGGACTGAGTCAGAAAACAGTATCGGACTGATGTCTTCTACACCGCCGGTAACCAGCGATCTGTGATATGCCTGCGTATAGTTCATTGCTCCGTGCGTAACGGCAGTCACCATGGCTGAGTCCTCTCCTGCAACTGAATCCAGGCCTGCATCACGTAATGCGAGCTGAATGGCGGCAAGCGCATACTTCGATACATCCGCGGCCCGCCTGAATGATCTGTCATCAATAATGTCATCAACGTCAATACCGGTAATCTCACTTCCCAGAGCACCTGATACTGATGAAAACCGGGAAAGACGCCGTATCCCTGAGCGGCCTGAAGCCAGCGATTCCCAGAGAGGCTCCATACCCGGACCAAATGGAGACAGCACACCCATTCCTGAAAGGACCGGTCTTTTCATACGTACTCCCGGAGTATGAGTGAGGCATTTGTGCCTCCAAATCCAAATGAATTGGAAAGGACTGTTTTCACATTAAGGCCTTCACTCTCCCTCACAATCTTGATGTCACATTCATGGTCACGTGTTTCATAATTGATGTTCGGGGGCAGCGCCTTATGGCGAATCGCCAGTATCGATACAATTGCTTCTACAGCCCCTGCTCCGCCGAGAATATGTCCGGTCATCGGTTTTATGGAGCTGACCGGTATGGTCCCTGTCCTGTTGCCGAAAGACCTGCTGATGGCGCCGGCCTCCATTGCGTCATTGAGCACCGTGCCTGTTCCATGAGCATTTATATAATCAATTTCAGGACAGCCCGCATCCCTCAGGGCATTATTCATTGCATTTGAGGCCTGCTTCCCTGAGGGGTCGGGACTTGTCATGTGATACGCGTCCGCTGATTCACCGTATCCCGCAACCTCAGCAAGTATATCAGCCCTGCGGTCAAGCGCATGCTGCAATTCTTCCAGAACCACGATGCCGGCCCCTTCTCCAAGCACAAGACCATTCCTGTTTTTATCAAAGGGTCTGCAGATGGTTGGTGAAACAGCCATTAACGCATTGAATCCCGCAAAGGTAAATTCGCTCATTGTGTCGTACCCCCCACAGACAGCCATCCCATACTCACCGTTGCGGATACGGCGGTATCCGTATCCAATAGCATTTGTTCCGGACGCACACGCGTTTGAAAACGAGACCGTGTCACCCCTCAGGCCGAACTCCCTGATTATGTTAACGGGCTGATAGTGCGCAAGGTAATCGGACACCAGTGAAACCCGCGCCCTGGAGAGGCCTTTCTGTATTGCTTCCTTATGGAACGCCTGTCCCATAAGCATACCGCCAAGCGTGGTCCCCAGCGACACCAGGATATCTTCTTTCTGAGCGGCATCGACCGCATCGGCCTGAACAAAGGCCTGATGAACGGTATGAATGAGCATGAGGGAGGCCCTGTCAAGCCTCCCTTTATTTAATTTTTCGACTGCAGGAGGAGTAAAGCCTCGCGCTTCGCCGCCGCATTTCCCCCTGTACTTTGATGCGTCGAATGACTGTATCTCTTTTATCCCGGATATTCCCGCTGCCATCGCGGACCAGTTGTCCTCAGGTCCAATACCGCAGGCAGTAATCATTCCCATCCCGGTTACGACGACCCGCTTATTCACACCTGCTCTTTCCTTTCATCCTGTCCTCTGATTTTCCAAACACGCCATAGAAATAGCACAGAGCACCGGATATAATGAACATTAAAACCATGAAGCCACTTATACCCGTCAAATAGACAAAATATATGATTCCTGACAGCACTGCACAGTATAAAAGCAATGTTGCAATCAGAGATCTATAATAATAGCCGTCTCTCATGTCAATTAATATAATTCATAGCGAACTCCGTTCCAATAGTTTTGAGACATGGAAGGCTGTGGAAGAATTTCCATACAACACATCTGAAAAAAGTTTAGATTCAGGAACATAGAATTAAAATAAAAAAAACTATATGTTTCCCCTGAAGCAAAAATATAAAATGCCGTTTGTCGATTAGAGAAATTCTGGAACAGGCTTCCATGGCTCATTAAATGTTTCCGAATTAGTTCATGATTCATTATAAATCAAGTATCTCCCTTATAGGGGCAAACTGCAGGTGTTTTAAAAGACCACATACTTTCCTCTCTGTTACCCGCATATTAAAATAGTGCATAAACCGGCGGCTGAACGGCAGTTCAATTTTCGGCCGTTGCGTATCAAACTCCCATGGATGGATATACACCATTCCAGGATAACCACTTGCATTCATCCTTTTCAGCTTGCTGATAATGTAGAAATACGGGGCGATCCTCAGCGGCAGCCCGCCGCTGAACGGGATATTTTCCCAGAATATCCTTGTCGTTGTAAGGGGAAATTCCCAGATACTGCCATAATCAGTCTGAAAACAATAAGGATACAGAGGATTATCCCTGCTTCCCATCCGGGTAAGGGGGACCATGCTCGAATCATACCGTATCCCGAGCTTTCTCATGGTGCTGAACGCCCATGGTGTCTGTTTCCGAATGGACCATTCCGGCGCCCTGAATCCGATGACTTTTTCGTTTGTTATGGAAGAGATAACATCAACTGACCGCATGAGATCGTCCTCAAATTCCTGCTCGCTCAGCTCGAATATCCTCCTGTGGAAAAATCCGTGTGACGCTATCTCATGACCGGAGTCATGAATTTCTTTAATCAGGCCGGGTTCTTTTGACGCTATATAGCCGAGGATAAAAAAAGTTGCTTTTACACCATACGTATGAAGTAATTCCAGGACCCTGCCGCTGTTTTTTATGATCCGGCTCTCGTACGTGTTCCAGTCAGCGGGGTCTGCCAGCTCTTCAACACCACAAATGTGATACCAGTCTTCAAGATCAACCGTAAGGGCGTTCTTCACGATTTACAGGCTCGCCAGACTCTCCTGTGCCTTGCTTCCCCACATGCTCTGCGCAGATGATTCTACTGCTTTATCCCATAGTTCTTTTGCTTTTGTCTTGTCGCCATACAGGTCAGAATGGACTTTCCCAAGCTTATATAAAATCATCGCTTTTGTCTCATTATCGATGTCCGATCCCATCATGGCGGATTCAAAGGACGATCTCGCAAGGTCCTTGTATTTTTCATATCCCTTCAATCCTTCTTCATAATACATCTCGCCCCTGAACACATATCCGTCTACAAATTTCGAATTAAAATAAAATGCCTTCTGGAGAGAACCCTCGGCCTTTTTCAGCCGGTTATTCACCCAGTAGCATTTGGCAAACAAAAGCCAGATTTCAGGAGAACGCGCATTGGTGCGATATGCGATCTGGGCATCCCTGAATGCTTCCATTACCAAAGTCTTCCATTGAGAATCTCCTTCTGCTTTCATTCTTCTGGCCCTCTCCACTTTCTCATCAATGGAGCTGAATTTGGCCTTGGTGTCCCGCGCTTTTTCCGCCTTCAGCCGCTCCTGTTTGTCTTCCGGAGGCAGTGAATAAAAACCGATTTCCCGTTCCCCGCTGCTTTTCTCAGCAGCGCTTCTGACCATCTGACCGTATGCTATTACTCCATCGGAAGACTCCTTTAAAATTCTGGCAGTTGACGTCTTCTCCTTGACGTCTTCGACTTTTATCTGTCCGGTCTCAATACGCTCAATATCCAGAACCTCTCCTGTCTTTGGGTGACGAATAATCTTCCCCTCTTTGTAAACAATGAATTGCAGTCCTTTTCTTACACCCGCTCTCTTGCCCAGGTCGATAAAAACCCTGTCACCGGACCTCTCGACAACATACCCCTCAAGCGGAAAATTCTTGATGATCTTTATGGCCATGAGGTTGATAAGTTTTGCAAGTCGCGTTGTTGTCTCGCTCGTAACCTTCTCAGCTGCCAGAATCGAACCGGTCTGCACATCAATGAGCCTGGTGTTGACCTCTGTTAAGCGTGAAAGCTTTATAACCGTCCCTGATATGACAACCCGTGCGCCCAGGACCTTCCCCAGTTTTGACGCGCTTTGTGTATCGACAACACCGCTGGCGCCGAGATTCTGCTCCTTCAGCACTTTTTCGAGCAGCCTCCTCTCGATAACATCAAATCTCCCTTCCTGAACAAGTGCCGTAATCATCCACTCCGCGACTATCTTCCCCATATCCTCTGTCTCAAATCCAGCCCCCTGGATCTGAAAATCAAGGACCGCGATCCTCGTCTTTTTGAAATCGCTGCCATGTGCGGCACCGTACGAGAAAACACACAAAAAAATCAAAACCAGTGTTACAACATATTTTCTCATTGAATCCTCCTGACTTCAGTTCAGAAACGTGAGCCTGTCCTGGGACTTTTTTATCCAGTACCCTTCAGAATCTGCTTGTGCCGCCTTCGTCCAGTATTCCCGTGCTTTGTCTTTTTGCCTGAAGTGATTATATAAATCTCCCAGCTTATATGATATCATGGCCTTTGTTTCAGGGTTGAGGCCTCCGCTGTTCATCGCGTCCTCGTAAGACTTGATAGCAAATCTCTTTGCCCGATACCCTTCCTGTTCTGCATCTTTGTCAAATACGTTCTCTGCCATCTGCTTTGCCCTGTCAAAGTATATGTCACCCTGCACAATGAGCCCGTCAGCAGAGCCGGGGTTATAAAAAAAGGCCTTTTTCAGAGATTTTCTCGCCTTCTGAAACCTGTCGTTTAACGCATAGCATTTTGCAAAGGAGAGATAGACTTCAGGAGACGACTGGTGAGCACGGTAGATCGCCTTTAAATCATTAAATGCGGTATAAACTTTTGCTTTCCAGCTCGGGTCGTTATTCCCCTTTAACATCCGTGCGTGGTCAACGTTCGTATCGATTATGGCAAGTTGAACTCTGAAGTCATCAGGATTTTCCCGTTCCAGTTCCTTCAAAATATTCATGGCCTCTACAAAGTTTTCTTCAGTAAGGAGCTTTCTTGCTCTCTGGTAGTCCTGGTCCTGGTCCTCGTCGAGCGCTATCGCCTGCGGCACGATCCCTGAAACGATTGCTGCAAAAAAGAGTACTGCAAAGATCCTGAAATTATGCTTCATCTGTTCCCTCCTCCTAAAATAGTATTTCTCTCATTTCCCTTCTGTATATCAGAGGAAAGAGCGACGATATCCGGCCAACAGTCGGCAGCGGATCATCAAACGACAAAATGTCATCCTCTGCATCCCCTGAAAAAAAACCGGGGTCCAGCCTGAACCGACGGGGGTTGTGGAGAAAATGCATGAATTCTCCCGGTATCAGCCACCGGCACTTCACTCCCGGCCGGTAATCATGGAGGGGTTCAACATCCCCGTCAACAGCCATCTTATATAAAAGGTACGGGAAATCAACGCCTGACCGTATCGCAAGCCAGAGCGACCCCCATAATCGTGGATTGATCTCAAGGAGCTTTGGCCTGCCGTCTCTGCTGTCCACTCTGAATTCTACCATGGCAATACCTGTCCATTTAAGAGATTTCAATATATCGAGGGCCAGGGACCTGATCTCTTCATTCCTGACACTTTCGCGCAGCGTGCTGGGTCCGCCGCTCACCGGATATTCCCTGAGACGCCGGTACACAAACGAGGCCCGCGGTTCAGAGTTGAAGTTCAGCAGCGCCCCCACGCCATAGGCACCGCCGCTGGGGATATACTCCTGAATAACCGGGTCCGGGTACTTCCTGTGCACTGTCCTGTATGATGCAACAAGGTCATCCGGACTTTTTACATAGACGATGCCCCTTGAGCCTGAACTGACCCGCGGCTTGATCACTGCCGGATACGCAACCTCTTCCCTCATTGCTTCTACTGATCTGACGCTTTCGGGAAACAGCGTCCCGGGACAGGGTATCCCATTCTCAATCGCATACCGCATCAACCATGCCTTGTCCTGGACATGAGAAGTCTGATCGTGGTCTGCAAAAGGGAACCGTGTGTATCTTTCGATATCGCTTCTGTTCTTTGCAAGCAGCATCTGTGTACTCAATTCTGCCGGCAGGACCATATCATAGCTGTTTGTCCTGATCTCAGCAATGAGCCAGTCAAGAAATTTTTCGGGTGCCAGGACCGGCGAGGGATACACAACCCTTCTGCTGCAGTATCTCGAGAACAGGGCAGTCGCAAACCGGGTCCACTCCCCTGCTGTTACGTGAAATCCCCGCTGCCCGAGTGAACGCACGGCGGCAAGGGTCTTGTTCCACATGCCGTCAAGAACCAGGACTTTGTTATGCGATTCTTTCCCCATGAATCCTGAGTTAATTCGCCTTGCCATAGAACAACTTCAGTACCGGCGCGTTTTTGACAAACGCCTTCAGAAAGCCCTTCACGGCCCTCCACCCGCGCGCATAATAACTGACATACGCCCAGATCAGCAGCAGCTCCATCGGGACAAAGGGGACATTCCTGTGTCTGAATACAAGATGGATGCCATCGTATAAATGCCATTTTCTATGGCGCAGACGGCCTTTCAGTTTATTAAAAAGGACCGTGCCCGGATACGGCGTCAGTATGCTGAACTGCGCCACCGACGTATCGAGGGAGCGGGCAAATTTTATTGTCCTGAAAATAGCCCTGATGTCATCATTGACTCCGCCGAGTATATAGCTGGCAAAAACCTCGAGCCCGTTTCGTTTCAGCAGCGCCACTGCCTTTGAAGGAGCGTCTGCTTTCGCGTTTTTATTGAATTCCCTGAGTGCCGCAGGGTCAGGACTTTCGACACCAATATATACAGTCTTTGCACCCGCTTTCGCCATAAGCGCGACCATATCTTCGTTTCTCAACAGCGTGCTCGTGGTCGAAAGCGCCCACCACCAGATATCGAGCTTTTTTTCTATAATCAGTGAACAGATTTCCTTTACTCTTTTCGGGGATACGGTAAAATTGTCGTCGCAGAATGCAACGGCCCTGAACCCGTACTCATGATAGACATGCTCAATTTCAGACACAACTGATTCAGGGGTCCTGGCCCGCCACCTTCTTCCGTACATCTGCGGAGACACGCAGAAATTGCATTCATTGGGGCACCCCCTGCTGGTGGACAGGACAGCAACAGAGCGCTGTCCCCCGTACTTGAGCCCGAACCGTTTGTATGCGTTAACATCGATCAGGTGCCGTGCCGGAAAAGGAAGCGTGTCGAGATCTTCTACCAGTTCCCTCGATCCGGTTCTGACAACGTTCCCTTTCTCAAGGTAGCTGATCCCCTTCACCCCGGAAAGATCGCCGCCATCTTTTAGCGCATTCAGCAGTTCCGGAAAGGTTATCTCTCCCTCCCCTTTTATGGTAAAATCTGCATACTTCTCTTTCAGGACATCTTCGTCAACAAATGCAGGATGCGGCCCTCCCATCACCACCGTGCACCCGTGCTGCTTCGCCCTCTTCGCAATCTCAAGGGCCCCCGGGAAGCGGCGCGTATCCGATGTAATCCCAACAACATCATAACCGCTAAAATTAAAGTCTTTCGGTTTGTTTTTGGAGACAAAGAAATCTTCCAATGCAACTTCAAAGCCCGCCTTTTCAGCGGATGCCGCTACATAAAGGAGTCCGAGCGGAGGAAAGACAAGCCCGAATGACTCAAAGACGTTCACGCTCTTCGGATTGGCAAGTAAAATATTCATTGAATTCCTTTACAGGATTCCTGTAAATCTGTTACGCGTTTATTTCCTGGGGGAAATTGTATTTGCGCTTTACAGTCTTCTTGATAGACTGCCTGAAACCAAAATTCATGGGGTAGAAAAAATTCTTATAGGTCCCATTCCCCCACAACCGCCTGAATATCGATGAGTAGGAAAAACTTCCCTTGAGGACATCATAAAACCCGTTCAGGAGCCTTTCGGGTGTCATCAGTTTCGGTCTGTATACGACATAGTTTGTATTGTAGTTCGACCAGTCATGATCGATCAGCCTTCCCTCTTCACGCATCTGTGCATACAGCCGTGTGCCTGGATAGGGTGTCAGAATTGAAAAGTAACAGACATCGAGTTTTGCCTTTACAATAAACTCGAGCG
>Ga0209536_100003126_pt1 | contig 26762 bp, 29 predicted proteins | sample DeeMarSeWOR28_12_FD_187461 | JGI IMG/M metagenome (GOLD analysis project Ga0209536, IMG submission 187461) | Marine sediment microbial communities from White Oak River estuary, North Carolina - WOR-2-8_12 (SPAdes) (version 2) | ecosystem: Environmental > Aquatic > Marine > Intertidal zone >...
GGAGGTGGCCGCTTCCACCGCCAATGACGGCAGCTATGACTGGACCGTGCCCGACACGCCGTCGGAGAACTGTCTGGTGCGCGTCTCCGATGCCGGCGACGGCGATCCGTCCGATGTCAGCGATGCGGTCTTTACCATCACCCGTCCGAATCAGGCACCGGTGGTTGATAGCAGCATATCGGATACTATTTTAGTTGTCGACGGAGCAGATTTTATACGGGATATCAATGCTTCTCCGGCTGTATTTACCGATCCCGATGATGATGAGCTGAGTTATTCGGCCAATTCTTCTGCTCCTGCTATCGCCAGCGCTGTCCTGTCAGGAAGTGTTCTTACCGTATCGGCTTTAACCGAAGGCAGCGCGGAGATCACCCTGACTGCGGATGATAACCGCGGTGGTCAGGCCGTAACAGATTTTAAGGTACGGGCGGGAGTTTTAAATCCGCCGGAAAACCTTAGTGCGACTGCTGAGGACAATACCGTAACCGTGACCTGGGATCCGCCATCCTCCACCAGTTTTTTTACGCTGGAAAATTATTGCGTTTATTGTTCGGATGAATCGGATCCATATGCCGATCCTCTGGAAACACAAACGATAAGTGCCCAAAATACTTCTTTTGAGCATACGGATCTGACTCCCGGTGATGAATGGTATTATACGGTTACAGCAATTTATAATGGTGATCGGGAAAGTGCGCCCTGTGAGCCAATTAAAATCCTGATCGTTGGTGTGGGTGACCGGTTAGCCGATATACCAACTGCATTCATGCTCAAACAAAATTACCCCAATCCGTTCAATCCGACGACAACGGTAGAATTTGATATACCGCAGGCTTCCCATGTATCGATTATCATATATGACATCCTGGGTCATAAGGTCAGGACGCTGATTGACCAGAATTATCGGCCAGGTTCATATACGATTGTATGGAATGGGCGGGATGATAAGGGGCTCTCCCTGACCAGCGGAATGTATTTAATGCGCATGCGGGCGGCGGATTTTATTAAAGTGACAAAAATGCTTTTACTTGAATGAGGGGGCTGAAAGCCCTGTTAACCTTTGTCTCTATGACACCGTTACAAGGGAAGGTGTTATGCAGGAAGCCTGGCTCCGATGGGCAGCGCCTGATCACTATTGAATGTACATTCAGCGATCCCGGCAGACTTATAATCCGATCCGGCCGACACGGGTCTTGCGGATCATGGTATAACTGCCGTTATGATAACTTCAATGGTTATTACTGCATGCCTAATGACCGGCATTGATAAAAAGATTAAATTCATCCTGTAATATGCTTTGCAGATTACCAGCCTGTAAATTTTTTAAAATTATTTGTCGTCTAAAAGAACCTTTTTTGAATTCCTTTACGATTGAAGTATTTTTTCTCTGAGTCATATACGATCTTTTCAATTTTAATTTGGTGGTGCTTTATAAAATTTAGGACGGATATGGCTCTTTTTAAATCCTTAGATCGTTTTTACACAAAAATACAGACGTAATTCCATTCCATTCTTGAAATCATCTTCATATTTCTTTCTCTGTATCTTAAATACACCAGTGAAATCCATTTTCTTATCCTCTGAGCAAAAAAATATGAAAAATTGTATTCCCTCGCATTAAAAATATGTGTAACTTATGTGAATTTAATCATATGCTGATGAAGGGTATTGTCGATTTACGACAGCTTGGCTATGTTACTATGACCTGATTCAGCATTTTCTGATTTTACAAATAACGGAGATGGCATTATGGGTGGCTTCTATATTGTGCTTATATTTCTGGTTACCGGCCTGTTAATGGTTGGAATTGCATTGCTCATTTCACGCATAATCCAGCCCCGTAAATACTATAAAGATAAATATGTTCCCTATGAATGCGGCGAACTACCGATCGGAGAATCATGGATCCGATTTAACAGCCGCTTCTATATCATTGCCCTGATTTTTATCATTTTTGATGTGGAGGTCGTATTCCTGTTCCCATGGGCGGTGGTATTTAAATCAATCGGTCTGGTCGCCTTTGTCGAAATGTTTATATTTATTGCCATTTTGCTGGTTGGACTGGCGTATGTATGGGCAAAGGGAGACCTCGAATGGATCAAACCACGGCCCAAATTGACTCATCTGCCCACAGAGAAAGGTGTATAATGCCGGATAAAATTGATGATAATTTGAGAAACAATGTGGCATTAACCACACTGGATAAATTATTCGGCTGGGCCAGGGCCGGATCTCCCTGGCCGCTGGGATTTGGCCTGGCCTGTTGCGCAATTGAAATGATGGCAACCGGTGCATCGCGCTATGATCTGGATCGTTTTGGTGTTTTTTTCCGGCCCAGCCCCCGCCAGGCAGATGTCATGATTGTCGCGGGAACCGTGACCCTGAAAATGGCACCGGTGCTGCGCCGTTTATATGAACAGATGCCGGAGCCAAAATATGTTATCTCGATGGGCAGCTGTGCAAACTGCGGCGGCCCCTATTGGAACTATGGCTATCATGTCCTGAAGGGTGTCGATCAGATCGTGCCCGTAGATGTTTATGTTCCTGGGTGCCCGCCACGACCCGAAGCCCTGCTGCAGGGAATCATGGAATTGAAAAAGAAAATTAAAAATGAACGTATACTCAGCCGTAAGGATAAAAAATCTGCATGACGTCGCAAGAAATTCATGATATTCTGGCCCAGAAATTTCCCGCATCAGTCGTCGAATTCAGTGACGGTATTCTGCAACCCTTCATTAAAATACAGGCCGGAGATATCGACCGGATCGCCCGGTTTCTGCGTGATGATGACCAATTACAATTCGATTATCTGATGTGCCTTTCGGGTATTGATCTTGGGGAAAATCTGGGGGTTGTGTATCATCTTTACTCGACTGTTCATAATCACAAAATTGTACTGCGGGCAGAAGCAGCCAAACAAACACCCGATGTAAAATCAGTCGCACCATTGTGGCGTACAGCTGACTGGCATGAGCGCGAAGCGTTTGATATGCTTGGTATCAATTTTGTCAACCACCCTGACTTGCGCCGCATCCTGTTACCGGATGACTGGGAAGGCTTCCCATTGCGCAAGGATTATATTCAGCCCGACATCTATAACGGCATCCGTGTACCGCATCCGGATCATAAGGAAGAAGCAAATGACCGTGAATAATTTCCCCGCGGTAAATGTTGAATTTGAAAAGCCCGGTGGGATCGAGACTGATGAACTGATACTGAATATGGGGCCGCAGCATCCCAGTACCCATGGTGTCCTGCGGGTAATTCTCAAAACCGACGGGGAGATCATTAAATCCGCAACGCCGGTTATCGGCTATTTGCACCGATGCTTTGAAAAACATGCTGAAAATGTCACCTGGGTTCAGGTTATTCCATACACCGACCGGATGGATTATATCGCTTCCATGAATAACAATCTCGGGTATGTCCTCGGGATCGAAAAAATGATGGATCTGGAAGTAAATGAACGGGCCAACTTTCTGCGTATAATCGTTGCCGAGCTCAACCGGATTGCCAGTCATCTCATTTTTTTCGGTACGTATGGTCTCGACACCGGCGCATTTACCCCTTTTTTATATACCTTTCGTGATCGTGAAAAAATCCTCGATCTGTTTGAAGAGATTTCCGGCGCCCGCTTGCTGTACAACTATATCTGGGTGGGCGGAGTGGCCTTCGATGCACCGGACGGATGGCTGGACAGAGTCACCTCGTTTTGCGATTATTTTATGCCTAAAATAAAAGAATACAATGACTTGCTGACATTTAATAAAATATTTATCGAACGTACGGCAAACGTAGGTGTTATTCCGCCGGATCTGGCTATAAACTATGCTTTGAGTGGTCCTTGTCTGCGTGGTTCGGGAATCAAGTTCGACCTGCGCAAGAATGATCCATATTGCATCTATGATCGTTTTGATTTCGATGTTTGTATCGGAAAAGGGGAGAAGGGTACAATCGGCGACAGCTGGGATCGATGCTGGGTACGTGTGGCTGAAATGTGGGAATCCCTCAAAATAATCCGGCAGGCTGTTGAAAAGATTCCCGGTGGAGACGCAAAGTCGACAGTACCTAAAAACGTAAGAGTGCCCAAGGGAGAGTTTTATATACGCACCGAAACCCCGCGCGGCGAGCTGGGTTATTACCTGATCTCCGATGGCAGCAGGAACCCGGTGCGCGTAAAAGTCCGCTCTCCGGCTTTTGTCAATTTAAGTATCCTGCCGGCAATCGCCAGTGGTACAATGGTTGCCGATCTGGTGGTAATTATCGGCAGTCTGGATATAGTTCTGGGTGAAATTGATCGCTGAAGAGCTCGGAAACCGGCATATTTTAGAATACCATAAGGATTTACTATCTGATGGAACCTATACTTGAATTTTATATCCAGTTTTTACCTCTGCTGGGCGATCTACCATACTGGTTATCATTAACCATAGCGGGTCTTATATCAGCCGTATTGATTTTCCTGTTCATTGCCGTATTTGCCCTGGTGGCAATATGGCTGGAACGGAAAATATCCGCACACATGCAGGATCGTCTGGGTCCGATGGAAGTCGGTGGCTGGCATGGCTGGGCCCAGACTATTGCGGATACACTAAAGCTGTTAATGAAGGAAGATATCATCCCCGAAAAGGCCGACCGCCTTTTATTTAAAATAGCCCCCGCTCTCGTATTTGCAGTCGCTCTGGCAGCTTTCGCCGTGTTGCCATGGAGCCAGTCTTTTATTCCGGCTGATCTCAATGTGGGCTTGTTATATATTCTGTCTATTTCTTCATTGGCGGTGATTGGAATTCTGATGGGTGGGTGGGCATCGAATAATAAATGGTCGCTGTACGGAGCTATGCGGGCCGCAGCTCAGATTGTCTCCTATGAAATTCCCGTTGCGCTTTCCCTGGTAGCGGTAATTATGCTGACCGGATCACTGAGTATGCAGGATATCGTTCATGCGCAGGAAGGCTCAATACTGGCCTGGAATGTTTTTCGTTTCTTTCCGCTGATGTTTATCGCCTTTATTATCTATTTCATTGGCTCCCTGGCCGAAGTTAACCGAACCCCTTTCGATCTGCCGGAAGCCGAATCAGAATTGGTAGCAGGGTTTCATACCGAATATTCCGGAATGCGTTTTGCATTTTTCTTCCTGGCAGAATATGCCAATATGTTCATCGTATCCGCCCTGGCAACGGTAGCCTTTCTGGGAGGATGGCAGCCGCCCTTCGATTTTCTGGAATTTATTCCTCCTCCTTTCTGGTTTTTGGGAAAGTCGTTGTTTCTGGTCAGTATTCAGATGTGGCTGCGCTGGACGCTCCCAAGATTAAGGGTTGATCAGTTGATGTATACCTCATGGAAAGTGTTAACACCTTTTTCTTTTTTCATTATTCTGGTACTGGGTATATGGCAGGTTTTATAATAATAATCGGAAAAGTTAAATATGGCGCAGTATTTTCGAAATATTTATGAAGCGGTTTTAACCATCATAGTCGGCATGGGGGTGACATTCAGACATCTGTTCACCCCGGCAGTTACGGTTCAATATCCCCATCAAAGAGATATACTGCCTGACCGTTCCAGACAAAAGCTATATGTTGATATGGATGATTGTGAAGGCTGTCGTCAGTGCGAACGGGCCTGTCCGGTAAACTGTATCACGGTGGAAACGGTCAAAGCCCTGCCGGATGAAGATCTGGGAATGACAAAAGAGGGTAAACAGAAAAAATTACACGTGATCCGCTTCGATATTGATATGTCCAAATGTTGCTATTGCAACCTGTGTACATTTCCGTGTCCCACAGAGGCTATTCATATGACTGCGGACTATGAATATTCGACCTATAACCGGGCCGATTTTTTGTTGAAATTCGCCCGTTATACCCAGGAAGAAGCTGATTCCCTGCGTGAGCGCAGCCGGAAGGAGAAGGAAGCTAAAATGGCAGAACTGAAGAAACAGGGGGGTATGAATTGAGTATTATACACCTGTGATTTCCGGAGAAAATTTCATGGAACTGAACGAAATTCTGTTATATGGTATAATGATCATGACCATTCTGTCAGCAGCAATTGTTACATTTTCCAATAAAATTATTTATTCCGCATTTGCATTACTGCTGACGTTTACAGGTTTTGCGGCATTATATATATACCTGAGTGCCGATTTTCTGGCCGTTGTGCAAATATTGATCTATGTCGGCGGGATACTCATTCTTATTATATTTGGTGTATTGATGACGCAGCGCATGTATGATCTGAGTGCTCTCACAGCACATAATTCTTTATGGCTCACTCTTGGAGGCGGCGCGGCGGTCGCCGCTATTCTGGCGCTCATCATATTTAAGAATTCATGGGCCCCCCTGGTTGACAAGTCGTTTCAAGCGACTACAGACGCCATCGGTTCGGCCATTTTAACTGAATACCTTTTACCGTTTGAAATTGCTTCCTTACTGCTACTGGGGGCGTTGATCGGCGCAGTTTATATTGCACGCGCCGGGGATGATGCGAAATGATACCGTTGAACGCTTTTCTTATAACCGCTGCAGTTATTTTTGTGCTCGGCATAATAACCATTCTTTATAAAAAGAATGCCGTAGGTATCCTGATGGGCGTCGAACTGATCCTTAACTCCGTTAATCTGAATTTCATCGCTTTTGCCCGTTATATCGACCATCAGATTAACGGACAAATCATCGCACTGTTTGTGATCATACTGGCTGCGGCAGAAGCTGCCATTGCGCTGGCAATAATTTTAAATATCTATCGTACCAGAACAACAATCGATGTTACGCAAATCGATCATATGAGCAGTTAACTGATAATCGGATTATGGTGCTCTAGCCATACGTGTCGCGTGGGCCTGAGCATCGGGAAAAAGTATGGGAATGAAACAGCACCTGTTGCAATTCTGAGGAAAATATGATCAAAACCGCACTTATAATCTGGTTGTTACCACTACTGGCTTTTGTAATCCAGATTTTTTTTGGAAAAAAATTACCGCGCCGCGGAGACTGGATTTCTGTATCGGCCATTGGGATAGGCTTCATACTATCCATGATATTATTTGTGCAGATATTGTTGATCGGAGATCCGAATTTTGAGCTGTCGGATACGGTTAAATGGATCGACATCGGGCAGTTTAAACTGGCAATGGGGATTTGCCTCGATAATTTTGCAGTGGTAATGCTTCTGGTTGTGACTACGGTCAGTTTTGTGGTTCATGTATATTCGGTCGGATATATGCATGGAGATCCATTATATAACCGTTTCTTTGCCTACTTATCTCTGTTCAGCTTCTCCATGCTGGGACTTGTGCTCTGGGATAATCTTTTTGGCATATACATCATGTGGGAACTGGTCGGGATCTGCTCCTATCTGCTCATCGGCTACTATTTTGAAAAAGACTCAGCCGCGAATGCCGGAAAAAAAGCTTTTATTACCAACCGCATCGGAGATTTTGGCTTTCTTATCGGCATTTTGATCGTATTCAGTACTCTGGGAACATTCAATCTGGCGGAAATTCATGCTGGTATTGCCGTCGGGAAACTTCAGGAACCATGGCTGACCGCTGCAGGTATACTGCTTTTTTGCGGCGCGATCGGTAAATCCGCTCAGTTTCCTCTGCATGTATGGCTGCCTGATGCCATGGAAGGTCCAACTCCGGTCAGTGCCCTGATCCACGCCGCGACGATGGTTGCGGCAGGTGTTTATTTAGTGGCAAGACTGACTTTTATGTTATCGTTCGATGCGATGCTGGTGATCGCTTACATCGGGGGATTTACGGCGATTTTTGCCGCAACCATTGCCATCACGCAGAATGATATAAAACGCGTGCTTGCCTATTCAACCGTCAGTCAACTGGGATATATGATAATGGCGCTTGGTGTAGGATCATATACAGCCGGTTTTTTTCATCTGACCACACATGCCATGTTTAAAGCAGGATTGTTCCTGGGCTCCGGTTCGGTGATTCATGCCATGCATCATGCCATGCATAAGCTGCATGTGCATGAAGATCCGAATGACATTCGTCTGATGGGCGGTCTCAGGCAGAAAATGCCTGTAACCTATTATACGTTCCTGATTTACACTATGGCGCTCTGCGGTATACCGTTTTTTTCCGGATTTCTGAGCAAGGATGCGATTCTTGGCGGAACACTGGCGTTTGCCATGAGCCAGAACAATCCGATTCATTTTCTGCTACCGCTATTCGGTTTCAGCGCAGCTATGATCACAGCTTTTTATATGTTCCGTCTGTTGATTCTAACATTCCATGGCCGGCCTAAAAGGGAAGAATTCCACCCGCACATCCATGAAAGTCCCGCAGTTATGACCGGGCCGCTTATCGCGCTGGCCATATTAAGTTTGTTTATTTTCTATACATTCCCGGCCATAAATCCGCTCAGCGCAGAGAATGGCTGGTTCATGTATATGATCCAGGAGCCCGTATCAGCGGTGAGCATACAAACAGGGTATCCCGTTATCGAAATTTCAGAGCAAATTGCGCATCATGCTCATATCAGCGGTATTCTTATATCTGTTATTGTCGCACTGAGCGGAATACTGCTTGCTCTGGCATTATATTTCTGGAGAAGATGGGATATCGATCGCTGGACGGACAAAATCCGGCCGCTGTACAACCTGTCATACCATAAATATTATTTCGACGAGATGTATGATGCCACAGTGATAAAGTGGACAATGTTATGGAACAATGCACTCAACTGGTTTGATTCCAGAATTATAGATGGTCTGGTCAACGGAAGCGGCTGGCTGACCAGAACGATATCCTTTTTCAGTGGTATATTTGATCTCGGCATCATTGATGGTATGGTCAACGGCTTAGCCGATGTCACGCAGTCCATCGGCCGACGTGTGCGGAAAATTCAGACCGGGCAGGTGCAGAATTACATTCTCGGTGCTTTGATGGGCATAGTTATTATAATTCTATGGACCGTATTTTGAGAATTTAACGCGAAGAGAGGAAACAGGCTTATCATTTAACCTCTGGTAATCAGATTAGCCTGGCCTATGCGGGTCTGCCAGTTTCCGGTTCCGGGTTACCGGGATTTGATGAAAAGCGCGTTCAAGAGAAATGAGCAGGACGTTTACAGGATAAATTTCAGGAGTTTATTTTATGGGTTTACTCAGTCTTGTGGTTTTCATTCCGGTTTTCGGAGCGGTGCTGGTACTTTTACTGCCGAAAAAGAACATAACTCTGATCAGATGGGCATCTGCCGCAATCACATTTATTCCGCTTGTCCTGGCAAGCTATATGTGGACGCAATATGATTTAGGACTCGCAGGAATAAATAACGAAGCGCAGTTTCAATTTGTAGAACATGTGAGCTGGATACGGGCATATAATATCGAATATTTTATTGGTGTTGACGGATTGAGTTTTCCAATGGTCTGGCTGACCACTCTGTTATCTTTCCTGTGTATTTTTGCGTCATGGAATATCGATAGGGCACAGAAAGGCTATTTCAGTCTGTTCCTGCTTCTCGAGACCGGTATGATCGGTGTTTTTGTTTCTCTTGATTTCTTCCTCTTCTATATTTTCTGGGAGGTAATGCTCCTCCCGATGTATTTTTTGATTGGCATCTGGGGTGGACCGCGCCGGGAATATGCCGCGATCAAATTTTTTCTCTACACATTATTCGGGTCAGTATTGATACTACTGGCTATGCTGGCATTGTATTTTAATGTTTCCAACCCCGAAACCGGCGGTCACACCTTCAATATGCTGCATATGATGAATCAGTCGCAGCATTCTGAATGGCTGCGGATCTTTGACATACGTCTCTGGCTGTATATTTTTCTGTTTATCGGTTTTGCCATTAAGGTACCTGTATTTCCGTTCCATACCTGGTTACCGGACGCTCATGTGGAAGCACCGACAGCGATCAGTGTTATACTGGCCGGTATTTTACTGAAAATGGGGATATACGGTTTGATTCGGATCAGCTATCCCATGTTCCCTGACATTGCGGTTTATACCGCATATGCACTGGCAGTTCTGGGCGTCATCAACATTCTTTACGGCGCATTCGTGGCGATGGCGCAAAAGGATTTCAAGAAGCTGGTCGCCTATTCCAGCATCTCACATATGGGTTTCTGCCTGCTCGGTATGTCTGTTTTCAATGATGCAGGCATGTTTGGCGCGATATTTCAGATGTTCAGCCATGGCATGATTACCGCCATGCTCTTTCTCCTGGTAGGTGTTATATATGATCGCGCGCATCACCGGGAAATCGAGAAATTCGGTGGTCTGGGAGTGAAGATGCCCATGTATACGGGAGTAGCGAGCCTTGCGTTCTTTGCAGCCATGGGACTGCCGGGAATGACCGGATTTATCGCAGAAGCAATGGTTTTCCTTGGTGCATTTTCCGTATACCGGACGCTCACTATTGTGTCGGCATTCGGAATTGTTATAACCGCGGCATATGTACTCTGGACCGTACAACGTGTATTCCTTGGTAAATTAAATCCAAAATATGAAAATTTACCGGAAATCAACGGCAGGGAATTGTTTACACTGGCACCCCTGGCCGCTCTGACAGTATTTTTAGGGATTTATCCCATGCCGGTACTCAATCTGATGCGCACCTCGCTGAATTATTTAATCACGCTGATGCGGTAATTGGCCCGATACACAGGATCTCAGATCATGGATAACATCAATAGTCTTCTATATTTTGTACCGGAATTGTTTCTAAGCGCGGCGATAATGATCATAATCGTTATCGATCTCCTGCTTCGGCGCAAACAAAAAAACTTTACTGCGCATATGGCTGTTGGGGTATTGCTCGTAGCTGTCATCCTTGCGCTTCAGCAATATGACTTAGATCCGGTTTCCATATTTTCAGGTATGATGGTTCTTGACTCCCTGTCTGTATTTATCAAGATTATTACCGCTCTGGCAACCATTATCATCATCCTGTTTTCGCTTCCGGAAAACAATCTTAAATCTGAATATTACATTTTACTTCTCATTACTGTGGTGGGCATGTTTCTGATGGCCGGTGTCAATGATATGCTGATGATCATCCTGTCGATGGAGCTTGTGGGATTGGTCTCATATGTGCTTTCCGGTTATAATAAAGACAATATTAAATCCAATGAGGCAGCACTGAAATATGTAATTTATGCTGCCGCAAGCACCGGTGTAATGGCCTTTGGATTTTCATACCTGTACGGCATGACCGCCGAAACAAATCTTATCGGCATTCAGCAGGCCATTCTGGATCATCCTCCCGCAGCCGCAAGTTTATTCATCAGTTTCATCCTGATTTTGGGCGGTTTAGGGTATAAAATCGCCATGGCACCGTTCCATTTTTGGTTGCCGGACGTTTATGAAGGAGCACCGACACCGATCACCGCATTCTTTTCGGTTGCGCCCAAGGCTGCCGGTATTGCTGTCCTCATCCGTTTTATGACAACCGTGGTTGCCCATCCGGGAGATAGGTATAACCTTGAATTTTTACAGAATCTGGAAATACATGCACCTTTATTGATCGCAATTCTTTCGGCTCTGACTATGACCATCGGAAATCTGTCAGCACTGCAGCAAAAGAATATAAAACGAATGATGGCATACTCATCGATTGCCCATGCCGGTTATATTTTGATGGCATTTGTTGTTTTCAACTCACAGGGATATGAAGCTATTTTATTTTATCTCGTCGTATATTTGTTTATGAATCTTGGTGCTTTTTCTGTTATTTATAGGTTGACCCCGGTTCTGGGCAGTGAGGATATCGAGGCCTATAAAGGGCTTGGTTACCGGGAGCCTTTCTCTTCCGTATCACTGGCAATATTTCTGTTTTCACTTACCGGATTACCGCCGCTGGCCGGTTTTATAGGAAAATTCTATCTATTTGCGGCAGTAATTAATGCCCAATGGTACTGGCTGGCAATTATCGGAGTCATAAACAGTGTTATCTCCCTTTACTATTATGCCCATGTTGTCAGAGTGATGTTCCTTCTGAAGGCCGAGAATGAAACATCCATTCAGCTGACGTTTTATGATCGGATTTTACTGATATTTCTGGTCGTTCCCACCTTGCTTTTTGGTGTCTATTGGACACCGATTTTAACATTCACATCACGTTCTTTAGGATACCTGACGGGCCTAAAGTTATAAAATTCGAATTTCCTTAATAATTTTTTGTACATATGTTTATTCTTCGTGCTAAAAGCACCCTACAGAATAATAGAAGGTCATTGCTATGATTTACAATCATTCCCTTGCTTACAAATATGATTTCTACCAAACTCATAGCATTGTTTATGTAAGGCTTTTATACAATAATATCGATCAATAAAGTGCAGGCCTTCTTTTCTCTCCGTTGCGGCAGGATTTGTAACACAGCAGGGCTGATTAATCAGGCGTATAGGGATCTCCCTTTCCCTGATCAGAACGTAAAGGTCCGGCATCCATAAGGACAGGGAGAATACACCATTAAAGGTGTCCGGGAAGGGACTGTAAATAGCCAGCGCGCCAATTTGAAAGTATTGATCCGGTTCTCGTATGATCGTAAATTAAACAATTTATATAAGAAGAATTCAAAAATAACTGCCATTGAGGTCATTACCGCCGAAATAAAGGAATCTCAAGAATTCAATTTTACCAAAGATTGCGTTGCAATGTGCCAGAGTAGGGCGGGGGCTTCTAATGTGTCAGATATTAAGTACAAAACCCGATCGATCACAAAACTGCTCGATTATAAAAGGCGGTGCAAGTAATTAAAAAATACCCTGTTATTTACACGGAATACTGAGCTGATCGATCTTGTGATTGCTATCATTCAGCGGCTATTTTATTATAATCCGTGTTACTTCGTGGGTGATTTTCATTCTTACACAGTCTGATGCAGGTTAGCTAAATTGGAGAAACGGATGGCGATCCCGATCAAAAAAATAGAAAAAAAATGGAAAAAGTACTGGGAAGAGCATAAGACTTATCAGATTGATCTCAAAAGTGCCAAAAATAAATGTTATTGTCTGGTGATGTTTCCCTATCCATCCGCCGATAAACTCCATCTCGGACACTGGTTCAATTATGCTCCTGCTGATACGTGGGCAAGATTTAAACGTATGCAGGGATTCAGCGTATTTCACCCGATGGGTTTTGATGCATTCGGATTGCCGGCGGAAAATTACGCGATCAGGACCGGCGTACATCCGCGTGAAACCACCGATGCCAATGTTGACTTTATCCGGAAGCAGTTGAAGGATATCGGCGCTATGTATGACTGGGATTACGAAGTCAATACAAGTCATCCGGATTACTATAAATGGACCCAGTGGCTGTTCCTGCAATTTTTCAAGAACAATCTGGCTTATAAGCGTGAGGCTCCGGTCAATTGGGATCCAGTTGATCAGACCGTGCTGGCGAATGAGCAGGTACTGCCCGATGGAACCGCTGAGCGTTCCGGTGCCAGAGTAGAGAAAAAAATGATGTCCCAGTGGTTCCTCCGGATTACTGATTATGCCGATCGGCTGCTTGAAGGCCTTGAAAAGATCGATTGGCCGGAAAAAACCAAATTGATGCAGATAAACTGGATCGGTAAAAGTTACGGAGCTGAGGTGGATTTTGAGATCGATTCACCTGACAGGCAACACGTGACAGTATTTACCACACGACCGGATACCCTGTTTGGCGCAACCTATCTTGTCCTGGCTCCTGAACACCAACTGGTAAATGCGATCACCACACCATCTCAGAAAGCAGCGGTTGAGGCCTATATTAATGCCAGTTTGTCGGTTAGTGAGATTGAACGCACGTCAACGATCCGAGCCAAAACCGGCGTATTCACCGGTGCTTTTGCAATAAATCCGGTCAACCAGGAAAAAATTCCAGTCTGGATAGCAGATTATGTCCTGGTTACATATGGAACGGGTGCCATCATGGCTGTCCCCGGCCATGATGAGCGCGATTTTGAATTTGCCACAAAATTCAAGCTTCCGATTCTCCGGGTTATCGTTCCTCCGGGAACAGATCCTGATGCACCTCTGGATGCTGCTTACTGTGATGAAGGTATTATGATCAATTCTGGCACATACACCGGAATGCCTTCCGTGGAGGGCATAGAGAAGATCTGCAACGATCTGGAAAAACGAGGCATCGGTAAACGGGCGATAAAATATAAATTCCGTGACTGGCTTATTTCACGTCAGCGTTATTGGGGTGCTCCGATACCGGTTGTTTACTGTGATTCCTGTGGCATTGTGCCGGTTCCGGAAGAAAACCTGCCGGTTTTACTGCCTGATAATGTTGATTTTAAGCCAAAAGGGGTACCACCTTTAGCCACATCCGAAGAATTCGTAAATACCACCTGTCCGCAGTGTTCGGGACCTGCCAGGCGTGAAGTAGACACTATGGATACCTTTGTCGATTCTTCGTGGTATTTCTTACGCTATACAAGTAATAAGGAATCAGACCGGCCGTGGAAGCTTGACCTGGTAAAAAAATGGTTACCGGTAGATCAGTATATCGGCGGCGTCGATCACGCTACGATGCATCTGTTGTATGCACGGTTCTTTACCATGGCCCTGTACGATATGGGTCATCTGCCTTTTGAGGAACCGTTCAAGGATCTCGTTCACCAGGGTATCATTAAAGGACCGGATGGGATGCGTATGTCGAAATCCCGGGGTAATGTGATCAATCCTGAAGAATATCTTGATAAATACGGTAGTGATATTTTTCGCTGTTATCTGATGTTCGGATTTGATTTTACTGCAGGTGGCCCCTGGGATGATTCGGGCATTGCCGCTCTGGATAAATTCATCAACCGCGTGTGGCGATTGGTTATCGACACAAGTGAACCGATAAGCAAAGTCCAGAACGCCGATAAATTCGACGCTGGTGAAAATAATCTGAATATGGTTATGCATAATTCGATCAAAGGTGCAACCATTGACCTGGACCGCTTCCATTTCAACACAGCGATCAGCCGGATCATGGAACTGGTAAACGAATTATATCGATATACCAATGATCTTTCTGATGGGACGCAGAACACGGTATTGCTGCGAACGGCAATCAAGAATACCATCTTACTCCTGGCCCCGTTCGCACCACATCTCTCAGAGGAAATGTGGGATAAAATGGGTGAAAAAGCTTCTATTTTCGATCATACCTGGCCTGTTTATGATGAGCATGCCCTTAAAAGGGATACTATCATATGGGTAATCCAGATTAACGGTAAAATACGGGAAAGAGCTGAAGGAAATGCGGATATGAGCAGGGAAGAGGCGGAAAAATTTGCCCTCCATGCCGGACGAATTCCGGATTTATTAAACGGAAAAAAGATAAAGAAAATCATCATCGTACCCAAAAAACTGATAAATATCGTGATTTGACAGGTTTACTCAATTCGATCCCGACTTCAGACTGGAAGACAGTTCTGGTCGCATGTATCCTTCTTGTTTTGCTGCTGGCTGCGATAGAGCTGATCAATAAACGGTTACGCTGGAACCGTTCTTATCTCAGGAAGTTTGTGCATATCATTGTCGGTCTTCTGATTTGCATCACTTCCCTGCAGATCAAAAACAGCTTTCCGATACTCCTGATATCTGGTTTTTTTATCATTTTTAATCTATGGGCTATCAGGACACATCATCTGAAGAGCATCCACATTAATGAACAATCCTACGGAACGGTTTACTATCCACTCTCAATATTTATTCTGGCATTAGTGCTTTGGAGCTGGTACAAAGAGATTTTTCTGATTTCAATCCTGATCATGACCGTTCCGGACGCCCTTGCCGGCATTATCGGGATGCGTTTTGCCAGAAAGTTTTTTGTAATAATAACTGAAAAAAAATCTCTGGTCGGTGCGATAACCATGTTTATATCGAGCATGCCGATCGTGTCTATCAGCCTGTATAGCCTGTTTAATAAGTCAATCAGCTTCAGCCTGGCAGCAGGTATTATGATTTCTATCGCAATCACGGCAGCAGAATTGCTGTCTCACCGGGGATCGGATAATTTGTCGGTACCGCTAATGACTGCTATTCTGATGTTTGGTTTTTTGCAGCATGAAACAATCCTGAATCCACTTTCGTTAGGCATTGTTCTGGCTGTTACAGTTAGTATATTGAGCTATAAAGTAAATTTTCTTGATTTAAGCGGGGCAGGGGGGGCATTTCTGCTGGGATTGATTATTTTCGGATTTGGGGGATGGTTGTTCACGATTCCGATAATGATCTTTTATATTTCTTCCAGCGCGTTATCGATTATTGGTAAAAGAAGAAAGAAAAAATTCGCCTCACTATTTGAAAAAACCGGTAGACGCGATATCTACCAGGTTCTGGCCAATGGCGGCATACCCGGTATTCTGGTGCTGTTAAATTATTTTAATCCAGCCGCTCTGATATATTATATGTATCTTGCAGCGCTCGCCACAGCCACCGCCGACACCTGGGCGACTGAGATAGGTATATTTTCCCGTTCCCGCCCCTGGCTTATTACAAATTTGAACAGGGTAGAGCCGGGCAGATCGGGCGCCATATCAGGACTGGGATCACTGGCAGCACTGTGCGGTAGTGCACTTATTGCCTTTACAGGTGTTATGACCAGTCCTCAGGCAAATTATAGTGAATGGCTACTAATTTTTACAATTACTTTTGCAGGTTTTGCGGGAAACTTCATAGACAGTATTTGCGGGGCGTCGTTTCAGGCACAATTCCGATGCGGGCAATGCGGTAAACATACCGAACGAAAAATACACTGTACCATAAAAACAGATCATATTTCCGGCCTATTGATTATGAATAATGATTTTGTGAATTTTTTTTCTATATCCTGTGGCGCTTTTTTTCTTTTTGGCATATATCATTATTTTTTTTAACAAATATGGATAATTCACGATTCCTAATTTTACAATCGATGAATGTTACCCAATTCCAAATTTCTTAAATTAATACAAACAACAGTCAATATAAAAACAATGTGGTATGCGTTAACAGAAAATCCGGTGAAACGAACTAGTCGTGAAAAGCGCAAGGAATTCATGGCCGCACGTTATGAAATTATTTTCAATGCCGAGACGCGTGATCTGCTTGAAAAAAAACTGACGCAAAGCATGCAAGAATTTCCGGACAAGATGACCAGATATCTTGCAGCGGGGATTAAATTTGTTGAGGCCGAAAATCCCGCCCAGGCCAAAAAGAGGGCACCCGCGATAAACATCTATTTTGACCAGCACGGACAGTATAAATTCTTATAAACCACTTAAAATTTATGATATAATTGTTACATAAGATATATTATGTAAACTTAATTACCATTTACGGTATTCAGATTAAATTGTTTTTAAGAAATTCGGGAAAAATATCTTATATTTAATAAAATCTAGTCGCTTCCCTTCCATACCGTCGCTGTCACGGTATTCTTACCTTAAGGACGGGTATAAATGGAAACGGATCAGATATGTATTGCGGTTATATGATCAATGGATATGAATTTTGCCTGTGGCTTGATCTCCCGATTTAGCAGGAGAAAAATAGTAAATGGTCGATTAAAATGATTCAACAGAATCTGTAAGCAGAAATCTAAGTTGTAAAAAATTTAAAAACAGAATCCATATTTACTAAATAGAATTGGTAGCATTCACATTAAAGCGTACAAACAGCTAAGGAATAATACAACATGCTGACAAAAGATATAATAATACAGGCGGTTCTGCTTTTACTGGCTATGATATTTTGGGATGCCGGTGAAACAGGCTTATGGCATAAGAATAATATGTTTCAGCGTCTGGCGAAAAGATTGAAATGGGAATGGCTGCACTGGTATTTTGACCCGTACAATAATTATTATGACATTCCCAGCGATCTGCCATATCCACTCAGGGATGCATACCATGGTGGCAAATGGCTGACGCAGGCATGTATCGTTTACGCCATGCTTGTACCCTATCACTTCCCCTTTCTCAATATGACCCTATATGCTCTGTTCTTTGGTGCAATAATATGGATATGTCATCAAATATTCTTCAATAGGTTATTCAGATGATCTGAAGTGACCTTATAATTCGCAGCCTGCGCCCATACCGTATATTCCCTATATATAAATTGTATTGACTTCCAGAATAACCTTGTTGTGACATTGAATTATGGCTGGTATTTTTTTATATTTTATAAAACAAGGAGTCGGTCATGGATAAAGACCAGATCGTTTCAGAATATGTAAAAATATATTTTACCTGTCATCCGGGAGAATTGCCTAAAGATCCGGATAAAGCGTTTGAGCTGATGGGCAAACTGCATAAGAAATACAAAAACCGCTTTATAGATGATTTCAAGGCAAAAAGCGGTAAATTTGTGGATAAATTTATCGACGAAGACGATGATAAAAAACGGTATTATTAATTGGTATCATTTATCGTTGGATTTATTTTTAACAGGGCCAGGTAAAAATGCATGGCCCTTTATTTTTTCATATAACTCTTCTCTATAAATCTCAATTGACCGGGGAGCTTCAATGCCGATTTTGACCTGAGATGCATCAAGATCAACGATAACTATTTTTACATTGTCACCGATTGTTATCGCCTCCCCTAACCTCCTTGTCAACACCAACATGGCTGCCTCCTGTTTAGTTACCGTTGATCCATTCTGGATTTCGCTTCTCAAGAAAAGATAATACTCCTTCACGAAAGTTATCGTGCAAACGTGAATGCGCATTTATACGCGCTGCTTCATCCAATAAATCATTGATGTTTTGTAGTACGATTTTATTGCAAAATTCTTTAGATATCTTTAGCGATGACGGAGCATTTGATTTAAACTTTTCCGCGATTTCCAGTGCGCGCGACATCAATTCCCCAGGTTTATCGACGATCATGCTAACCAATCCGTATCCATAGGCCTCGCTGGCGGTAATTATTCTGCCGGTTAACAGTAATTCCTTTGCGCGCCTGATTCCGATCGACGTGATCAAAAAAACCGATACCAAAGCCGGGACAAATCCTATTTTAACTTCAGGATATCCAAACCTGGCCTCATGAGATGCAATCACCAGATCGCAGACATTGGCAAGACCGCACCCTCCCCCAATTGCCGGTCCGTTGACAGCTGCTATCGTTGGCTTGGGAAAGGTAAATAACGCATAAAACATTTCACGCAGTAGACTGGAGTCATGGCGATGCGCATCAATGTCCTTTTGAAGCAAACCTTTCAGGTATTTCAAATCTGCCCCTGCGCAAAAAGCTGTTCCACTGCCGGTCAAAATTAAAACTTTAATTGCCGATTGAGATTTGTATTTGTTTAATATCTCAAGTAATTCATTAACCATCAGGTCATTCAGTGCGTTGCGATTCTCCTGTCGATTTAAAGTAATGGTTAATATATGTTCATGTACATTTATCATTACTGCTTTATAATTGCCGGTCATGTCTGTATCACTCCGGGATTAAATCTATCAATATTTGGATTGTTGCAAACGATTCTGAGACTTTGAATTAGAATATCACGTGTCTGATGAGGCATAATGATTTCGTCAATCCACAATCTTGCTGCTCCATATCTGGGATCGGTCTGATGTTCGTAGGTTGCCTTAATATTTTCAAACAGTTTTGATTTCTCTTCCTCGGATAGTTTATTGCCTTCCCGCTCCAATTGCTTTATTCGTATATCGACCAGTGTGTTGGCAGCCTGCGCGCCACCCATGACAGCGTATCTTGCGGTCGGCCAGGCGAAAATAAACCGTGGTTCATATGCTTTCCCACACATGGCATAATGTCCGGCGCCGAACGTACCGCCAATGATAAGGCTTATTTTCGGAACGACTGAATTTGAGACAACATTCACCATTTTGGCTCCTTCCCGGATGATGCCACTCTGTTCGGCATCACGGCCTACCATGAATCCGTTTACATCATGAATAAACAATATTGGAATGGTATTCTGGTTGCAATCCATAATAAATCGTGCGGCTTTGGCAGCACTTTCACTGTATATTACACCCCCGAATTCCGGGGGTCTTCCCTTCTCGATATAATGCTTTTTTTGGTTGGCGACAATGCCAATAGCATACCCGCCTAGGCTGGCATACCCACATACTAAGGTTCGGCCAAAATCTTTCTTATATTCAACCAGTTCACTGCCATCCACCAATCGGGCAATAATTTCACGGACGTCATAATCCTTTAATGGATCTGAGGGCATAATTCTTAGTAATTCGTCAGAATCATACAACGGTTCTTTAGGGGGATTCCGTTTGAATATCAGATGTTCGGGATGCCCCATATGAGCAACAAGTTTACGAACTCTGTGAATTGCTGCAGAATCATCTTTTTCAAGAAAATCTACTGTTCCGCTGATCGAGGCATGCATTTTTGCCCCACCCAATTGCTCCGCATCCACGATCTGCCCGATTGCCGCTTTCACCAGCGCAGGTCCCGCAAGAAAAAGACCGCTTCCTTCGGTCATCAACAATGAGTCACACATGACCGGCAAATAAGCACCTCCGGCAACACACATTCCCATTATGGCAGTGATTTGAGGAATACCCCGGGAAGACATAACTGCGTTATAATAAAACACACGGCCAAAATCATCCATATCCGGAAATACATCCTCTTGGAGCGGCAGAAATATTCCCGCTGAATCGACCAGATAAATGGTAGGGATCCGGTTTTCCAAAGCAATTTTTTGCGCACGGATGACTTTTTTTGATGTCATCGGGAAAAATGAACCTGCCTTTACAGTGGCGTCATTGGCAATAACCATACACTCACGACCGCTGATCCATCCAAAACCCGTGACGACTCCGCCACAGGGACAACCACCCCACTCTTCATACATCTCATAGGCTGTAAACGTGCCCAGTTCAAAAAAAACCGTTTCCGGGTCGATCAGTTGCTTTATTCGTTCTCTGGCCGTCAGACGCCCCTTTTTATGCTGTTTATCGATATTTTCAAGCCCGCCACCCAGTTTGATATTGTTCGCAAGGCTCCCATATTCAGTGATAATATTCTGCCAGTATTTCTGATATGTATCAGTGATTTTATTTTGAAGTACTGCTTTTGAAATAATTGTATTCTCCTGATATTCGATAAAAGTCACGGTATCATACCTCGCTAATATGTTTTACCATGTCTGGGGGGTGGATTTTATCAGATAGGCCATTACGGCTTCCAAGATTCCTCCGGAAACCGCCACACATTTCAACGGGATCTCTTTCAATGGGGTATATCCGGATCCAGTTGGCTGAATTTCAACCATTGGTTGATGTCTGTAAACAAAATGTCCACTGTGCAAAATACCGGTTATATATCCGTCGTTTGGTGATAATATATTGATGTTATTGATCTGACCGATAGGCTGCCGTTCGCTGACATGATCCCCGGCTGATACACCGGTTACAAAAATGCCTTCCAATGGGGCAAGAATGGTATCTCCGGATGCTTGCTCATCAATGTGCTGATTGTGTTGTTTGTAATATACCCTGCCCTGATCGCGCTTGCCATACCCGATGACGATGTGTCCATCGATACCAACATTGTACTTTGTCCCGATCTTTATCACACAGGGAAACTCCTGCCAGGGCAGCGATGTATTGCTTATGTTTTCACGGCAATCAACCAAAATTTCAGGTCCGATCAGAGCAAGAATATCTGAAACTGCGCCAGAAACCAGTGGTATACTTCTGTTATTGAAAGCGTTTTTTATGGAATCCAGATCAAAGGCAGAGAAATCATCGATATTCCCGAGATAAACACCGTTAATATCATCCACCTGCTTTTTTTCAGTGTTCACAAGATCTGAAAAGTTTCGGAATGAATGAAGATCTGAGGGGGGCAATGAATCCACCAGCAGTGGCCTCAAGCCGGAGCGATATAGTCTTATACCGCTCGCCGTGCCCAGGTCACCAGCACCCAGTACAATAATTTTTGCATTCCATTGCATGTATTTATTCAATTAGCTGAAACTGTGAATTGAAGACACTGCCAATTACCACACGGTCAAAGCCGGATTGCTTGATTTTTTTACCGAAAGCGAGCGCAAGATTCTGGGTAAAGATATTTTCAACTTTGTTTAGAAAAAATGTTACCGGAATTTTCTTATTCTGAATTTTTTTCATGATATCACGTGAATCTATCCACTCAGCCAGATTTAGCGGTGAGAGCATATCCCGGGTGTTCCAGAATGAATCACGACTTTTTATCCAATTGTCACTTTTTTGCTTATTAAATGCATCTGCTCCAATCACATTGATGCAACGGTCAAGCCTGTAATTGAGCGTCAGTTTTCTATATCCACTCACCGATCTTCCATCGGTGTTGTCTGCTTCGATAAAAATACGATCTACCGGCAGTTCCATCTTGAGCAGCTGCATAAGCTCATTATGCGAAAATGCTTCCAACCGGTCATTATTGAGTTTTTTACCGAGATAAAGCACCGAACTTGATTGTAATTCCTGTTCTAATTCCGTTTTCAGGTGTTTGATCTCCGGTGTAATCACCATATGGGCTTCCATCGGCATAATGGTTGGATAGGTGCTGAAAATGGCAACTGTCTGCCCGGAGGCAGAAATATCCTGGCTTAAACGATGCATCAGGGTCGATTTGCCGCCGCCTCCGAAGAAAAGAGTTGCCTTTTCGGAGGGATCGATAAACATGGATGTATACGAATTTTTCATCTCAGACCTGTGGCATCAGAGGATTTCCAAATTTTTTCAGATGATCGTCAAATGAAAAAATAAAGTTTATTTTTTTTTTGCGCACATCTTCTAAAATTGCACAGTGTTTGATGTCAATATCAGGGTCTTTGATGGTAAAGAAATGCTTCAGGGTTGCTTTACGCATCCGGCGGGTGTACCACGATATATTCAGGTTGGAAGAAAGTGACGATTCATCCATGATCTTGTTGAATTCTATGGATGTAGCCAGATCGCAATTGCGTTTGATTTCAGTTATGGCGAGGTTCAATTCAAGTATATTGGTGTACATCTTCGCGTTGGAGTCCAGCAGACTCTGAAAATATTCCCTTGCGTGCTGGTGAAAGGGATGTTCTTTATTCGCGAGTGCATGCCAACCGGTGGCGTCGATAAAGACTTTGACCATTAGTTTAAATACTCCTGGATTCTGGTAGGTCGAGCAACCTTGTGAGAGGATTGCCTCCTATTTTCAATTCAACGCGCCGGCTGCGAATCTTTTTTATCAGGACTTCGAGTTTATCGCCCTCGACAAGATTTAATCTATCGCGGACCTCTTTTGGAATTAAAATCCGGCCATCCGCATCTGCGGCAACAATAAATGTACCTGTTTTCATCTAGGATTAAACCTCCAAATACCACTTTTTAAATTCCTGGGTATCAAAGATACCATCCTCGCAAATTATTTTAGATACATATCCTAGCGGAATGGATTCAAAATAATAGTTTTCCGCATGCAGTTGCTTTACCTTTCCATCATAAACTTCGGCGGGATCCTCGGGATAAAACCGCACCGCAAATTCAGTATCTTTGAGAATCTTATTTGTCTCTGCGGCCACATAAAACGGTATTTTTATGGCAGCCGCACCTGCAGCTACGGCGAGCGTTCCAATTTTGTTAACATAATTCTCTTCGCATATACGGTCAGCACCGGTAATAACCAGATTTATTTCCCGCATCGTCTTCATGGCTGCGGCATCAGCGATAAGTACAGATTGAATGCCTTCATTCGCCAATTCTTCAGCAAATTTTCTGCCTTCATAGAGGGGTCTGCTCTCACAACAGTACACGGTGAACTTACGTTTACCCCGGTGGGCTTTAATTAATATATTTTTGACAACCGTACTATAGCTCAGGGTTAAAACCTTATTCTGATTAAGAATAATCTTAGCGCCTGCTTCGGATATTTTTTGATGTGCATCTGCCATCTGTTCTATAAGCTCATCGATCCGGTGCAGTGTTTTATTTTTTATATCTTTTATATCTGAATCTGATTTTACAATACGCTTTACATAATACACCACAGCAGTCACCTGTTTCCGGACGGATACGCTGTTCGGGTACATTTTTATCCACTGCCGTCCGATTTTGCTCAACCAGTCTGAAAACTCCCGGGCATGTTTCGCGGATTCATGATGTACTGATGTTTTAAGGCGGTCAAGGATGGTATTCGTTAGCAAAGAAGATCCTTTAAATTTAATATTTGCGAATAAATCGGTAGGCATATTTACTCCACATTTTCAATAATCCAGTCCACATAGGCCTGTGATGCATTTTCAATTGGGGCCGCAATGATTTCCGGCACAGAATAGGGATGAACCATCTTTATCTCTTTTTCCAATTGTTCATAGCGCCTGGAAATGGTTTTAATCAGCAGCAGATATTCACTTGCCTCTTCAATATTGCCTTGCCATCGATATAAGGAGCTGATATTTGATACTATGTTGCAGCAGGCGGCTAATTTTTTTGAGACCAGTAGATGGGCAATATTCTTTGCGCTGGAAATATCAGGAACAGTGCAGTAAACAAGTAATGCTGATTCTTTCATTGGCGCATCCTCGTTGGCATTTTTTTATACTACACATTCACCGGTTTCAAATCAAGATCATTTTATTAAAAGTACAATGATATAACGGTTTATAGGCTTAAATATGTCTGAACAAAATAGTGATGAATCCTCGTATCATCGGTTAGTTCTGGATGAAAGGTACATACCAGGATTCTGTTTGAGGCGGCCATAACGGCATCCTGACCGTGCCTGGCTAAAATTTTTACAGAAACTCCAAGGCGGGTAATTTTCGGGGCCCGGATGAATACACCCTGGTATTTATCCGCTGTGCCATTCAACGTGATCGTGATATGATCAAAAAAAGATTCTTTTTGACGACCATAGGCATTTCGCAGCGCATCGATATCGATAAGTCCCAGAGGCGGACGTTCAAGGCGATCTGCATTCTTCGCAAGAAGGATCAAGCCGGCACAGGTACCCATGATTGGTTTTTTTTGGGCAAAGTCGCGCAGGGCCCGGTCGAAGTTATGCAGGGTAAATAGCTTTTGCAGGGTAGTAGATTCACCACCCGGTATAATCAATGCATCAATTTTTTCGAGCATTTCAGGAATGCGTATCTGGACCGGCGTATGACTCAATTGTTGAATAACATCGGCATGTTTCGCGAAATCTCCCTGAAGTGCCAGGATTCCTATATTTTTCAATTACCAACCCCGATTTTGCAGCAATTCTTCTTCCGGTAAAGCAGCAATATCGATACCCGGCATGGCATCACCCAGCTTTTCACTAGCCCGGGCCACGGTATCCGGATCATGATAATGTGTTGTCGCAATGACAATGGCTTTTGCCCGTTCCGCCGGATCACTGGATTTAAATATCCCTGAACCGACAAAAACAGATTCTGCACCAAGTTGCATCATAAGAGAAGCATCAGCCGGAGTTGCCACACCGCCGGCGGCAAAGTTTGGGACCGGTAGTTTTCCATTTTCTTTCACATATTGTACGAGTTCCAGCGTACTTCCGATTTGTTTCGTATAGGCCATCAGTTCGTCATCATTGAGGGTAGTGATACGTTTCATCTCTTTTTGTACCAACCGCATATGCCTTACAGCCTCAACGATGTTTCCCGAACCTGCCTCTCCTTTTGTACGAATCATTGCAGCCCCTTCACCGATTCGACGTAATGCTTCTCCGATTTCTCGGCACCCGCAAACAAATGGAATTTTAAAATCGTGTTTCCAGATATGATTTTCTTCGTCTGCCGGGGTTAAAACTTCACTTTCATCGATAAAATCCACCCCTAACGATTCAAGCACCTGCGCTTCAGCAAAATGACCGATTCGGCATTTTGCCATAACCGGAATAGATACCGTCTTCTGAATTTCTTTAATCTTTTTTGGATTAGACATGCGCGCCACGCCGCCAATCGATCTTATATCGGCAGGAATTCTTTCCAGTGCCATTACAGCCACCGCCCCAGCATCTTCAGCAATTTTCGCCTGCTCGGCATTGGTGACATCCATAATTACACCACCTTTTAACATTTCTGCTAAACCCACTTTTAACAGAAAGTCTTTATTTAACATCTATGATTCTCCTTTTTTCTACAGCATAATAATTTAGCACCATAAACGGCTAAAATCAATCAATTCAAACCGTTACACGTTCGATTGAACGTAATTTACGCTCGACGCTTCCAAGTGTATCGGATGCATGTTTTATAAATCCATGAATAAACAGGCTACCGAGGCGCCGGTATAAAAGTGGTCCGCCAAAATACAGGTTTTCAACTCCGGAAGATGAACCATTCTCATCTGCTGAAGGAAATTTTGTCTTGGCATCAATTTTTATCGGTAAATTTCGCAGGTGACCGACTGTTGCACGATAACCGGTCGCACAGATGATCGCATTTACCTTCAGGACCTCATTATTATAATATACCAGATTTCCCTCAACCCGGTTTATCCGGGCATTGGATATATACCGGATAAGTTCCATAGAAATTAATTCGAGCAGATAACTCTCCGAGATACCCCGGATATGACAGAGATTTTTTGTTTTACTGAAAAACTTCAATTCTCCTCTGGTCATCAGATGGACCTGCGAAAAACCGACCAGATCAATGGCCAGCTCGGCAGCACTGTTACCCCCGCCGATAATCAGCACCTTCTGGTTGTGAAACCTTTCACTGCCCTGGTACGCGTGTGAATGGGTTACAATTTTATTACCCCGCATACCCGGTATTCTGGGTATAAAGGGATTTCCGAAAAAACCGGTCGCATTATACACGAAAGGTGCTCTGAAAAGGCCCTTATTCGTTTC
>Ga0209536_100003127_pt1 | contig 26756 bp, 20 predicted proteins | sample DeeMarSeWOR28_12_FD_187461 | JGI IMG/M metagenome (GOLD analysis project Ga0209536, IMG submission 187461) | Marine sediment microbial communities from White Oak River estuary, North Carolina - WOR-2-8_12 (SPAdes) (version 2) | ecosystem: Environmental > Aquatic > Marine > Intertidal zone >...
GCCCAAGGAAAAGGTCAGGAAAATTACTGCAGCAATATCCTGGATGATCAGGATACCAATTGAGACCCGGCCGTGCAGCGATGCCATTTCACCCTTTTCCTCTAAGACCTTGACCGCAAACACTGTGCTGGAAAAGCTCAAGGCAAAGGCGAGGAGCAGCGACGTTTTAAAATCTAGGGATCTTAAAAGTGAGGCGCCGGTAAGGCTTAGGCCAAAGATTGCCGTACTGAAAAAAACCACGGTGATCAGCAAGTGAATGGCTCCGGTTGCCCAGATCTGTGGTTTGAAAAGGCTTTTTACCTTCAGTTTAAGGCCGATTGAAAAAAGAAGTAGCTGAACACCGAGATCGGAGATGATCTCAAGAACATCGCCGCCTTGTACACCGATGCCATTCAGTACAAAACCTGCTGCAAGATAGCCAACCAAGGGCGGCAGACCGACCTGGCGGACTGCAAAGCCCAGTAGAAAAGCTATGGTTATCCAGATTGGGTCCATTTAAAATCACATTTTTTGTTATTTTCTTAATAGCTTTCCAATTTACAAACATAAACAGTGAGTAATCATATAGTTATAATCTCTAACAGTTAAGAGTTATTTATGATAAGAATTTGGCACTCTACCAAAGTCATGTCACCTATGAGTCAGAGGCGAGTAAAACGAAATTAGATCGACGCACTGTCAAAAAATACATTATGACCGTGATGCAGAATTGAAACAATAAGCAATTAAATCAAAAATCAACATGCCTTTCCACAATCTTGAGTAATGGCAGCCTATTTCTAATTCAAATTATACGCTGTATATCATAAGTAAAAATTGATGATAAATTTGCAACATCCTAATCAGAAATTGAATTTACAGGAATGAGTATCTCATTACGTCGTAAAAACCAGAGTGTGAATGGAGGGTTATATCGAGCCCAAATGGGGTCTCCCAAAATAGTCAAACCCTCTTTGTGAATCCATTCTTCTAATTTATTTTTATATCGCAAATAATTTTTTTCACTCCAGAAACCAGAATATCTAACTGCGGCCATGCGACGGTCTGGGATCTGACGTAACATGATTCCAGGGTCCACAGGTTCCGGAAGGGTTTCAATGGTGTAGGCGGCCGGCATCATGAAACTGACAGCCCATCGCCCTTGGGCTGGCTGAAGGCTAACCGGAGCTGTCATTTTAATTTTTTCCCCTCTTGATTCCTGGGATACAGGTGCTGTCATCTCGATTTTATTACGCGAGCGATTCTCACCAGAAATATATCGAAAAAGTCTATTGAAAGCTTTATTCCCTGCCTGTTCAATATCGCCCTCCATAATTATTTCTGCAAGAATTTGAGGATCATAATCCCTAATTTCAAACCTATCGTCTTTCTTTAACAGATTGTACTTAGCTTCTTCCACTGCCATGACTGAATTTGTACCCAAAATAAATATCGCAATTAAAAGTATGATTGGCACTGTGAGTTTCATGGCTATTTTATTCTAAAATGAATACAGGAGAAATTATAATTTACTACCTTAATAAAAAAGCCTCTTGAGGTATTATCCCCAAGAGGCTTTGATTCTAATAAAAAACTATTTTTTTACTACCAACGTTCAGTGCCAATGATTTGGCTTACATCCATGCACTTTTCTTTTTCCTCGTCCGTCAGTTCTTCCTTCTTCTTGATATTACCTTTCAGAGCATCTGCATAACATGCATACTCTTTCCCATCTTTGTCACGGACCCAAACCATAGCTTCATAACCACCTTTCCCGTATTCTTCTTCTGCCATAATATTCCCTCCTTTTTGAATTATAGTTTAGTACCCAAATAAATTTTTACTCAAATTTAGTTAATTTTCAAACTATATACTTCTTACCATAATCTTAACATTCTTATATGATCAAATAGTTATGTCTAAAAGCAGCCAAGCTCTAAATTAAATTATCTACGAACAGACTAAAAGTCGGAAGCACTAAGCTTCTTCATTTCGTTTTTGTGATACACTTCAAAAAAGATTACCGAGTTATCCTGCACAATTTCGCAGTGTTCGCATTTTTCTTTCAAACGTTTGTTCTGCTTGCGACACAATTCGCAGTAGTAGTAAATGAGGCGATATTCCCCCCGGCCAACGTATTTTTTGTATCGGCCATGATGGGTACCGTGCATTCTTCCATCTGCTGTATTAGGGTTTTCAAGTAACCTCTCAATAACACTTTCGATACGGCTATGCCCTATAGGATCACGGCGTTTGATCTTCTCAAGCCTAACAATAAAATTATGGGTTGGATAATAAGTATATTTAAACATTTAATATCGGATTTTGTTATTTCAAGTTATGGCTTTTCAAAAACCTGCTAAAGATTAATTTTAAAGTCAATATTAATTTCTATCAATTCTGCCCAAACTATATACTTCTTGCCAACATCTTGACTTTTAATTTTCATATTTTGAGTCAACATATCCACAGTACATCTTGACTTATGCCTCAGTATTCAATGACATATCATCAGGAATCGAAACTGTTAATATTATATTGTTCCCCAGTTTTAAGGTTTATGGCTTTCACTTGTCACCCGAACCCCCAATGGGCCTCTGGGAAGATAAAATTCATGGATGTTTCCGTTTCGAATTACCTCGAGGAGAACTGACTCATTGGCTACCCCTTCGGTCGTGGCGGTTACTAAATCCCTTATTGTATACAAGCGATTCCCGGCATAAGAATAAACAATATCTTGAGATTGAATACCTGCTTCCTGGGCCGGAGAACCTTCAATCACACTTTGGATGATCACTCGATTTGGTTGCCCTGTGCCATAGAGGTACCGATCGTAATCAGCGTCCCCAAGTTCCAGGCGAAGATCTTCTTCACTTTCATTCAGGATCATATTCTCCTGACGATAACGAGGGGTTCCCAACCATCCTTCTCGAGTAGCTTGGTCATGCAGGTAAAGCCTTTCCATCTCGATATCGGCCAAGAACTGCATTATTGTTTTGGCCTGTTGCGGTTCCAGCCCTGCGGCCACAAGTCGTGTCTCTCTGTCCAGCTCTTCTTCAGCTTCTTCACTTACTTCCGTCTCTTTTTCTGGGACCGGCTCTTCATCTTCTATGGTTTTTGTAATCAATTGTAGCTTTTTTAGTTTTCGCTCAAGTTCAGCCACTCTTTTCTGCAATTTATGGCGTTGCCTTTCCTCTTGACTTAGACTTTCTTGCAGCGATTTGAGCAAGCTACCATAGTCCTCTATCTTGCCAACATTAGAATCAGAATGATTGAGCTTCAGTTTTTCTTCAGGCATCGACTCTTGATCAGAACGGAATACCGGGCCGATAACATACATCCCTAAAAAAAGTCCACTTAATAAAACGATTAAGGAGAAAACAACCTGCCTGGCTATTTTCCCCTTATTATGCCTGGTGCTTTCCATTTTAAGTCTAAGCCTTACAACAAAAATTTCATATATCCCTTTATTAATCCATCGGCAAAAGCAATTTTTATTAAATGTTGTTAGTGGCTCCCAATTCTTTGAAGTCCTGTATCTTCCGTTGAATTCTCTTCTTAATTGCCAAATCATCTGAAGATACATATTTGTCCTCAATGGTAACAAATTTGGTTGCACCTCCGCGGAAAGCCAGAACGAAATGGGGCTTATGCCCAAAACCAACAAGTTGTTCGTAAGTTTTATAGATAACATTGAGCTGCCCCAATAAGCGTTTTCCTCCAGGACTGATATCAAAAATTACGTTTGTATTAGTAACATTGGCTAAGGCCTCATCATTTTGTAATGATGCAGCCTGAACATTCAGTACAGGCCCTACATGCAAAACAAAAACAAGAACTAATTTCTTCATATATAAATCTACAAAAGTGAATTATAATTTGGTTAAATGCCTTTCAAAAACATACTTTTTCCATTCTTCTTCAAGTTCACTAAACCGTTTACCGTAGACTTTTTCATAATCTAGTGCATTGGAGTTGTTTAAAGCCCCCAATTTTTGCTCACCATATTTTTCAACGAGAAAATTAATAAAAGAACCGGCCTGTATATATGCTAATCGCCGATGAGTGGTTCCAAGCAACCCAAAAATTTCGTTATCATTCATTAATTGAGATAAATTTAATAGTTGCTCCTCGTGTTTTCGTACTAAATCATCTAGCGTCTCTGAATAATTTGGGAAACTATTGGTTTTGCCAAATCTTTCCTGAAAGTAAACGGCAAGGCCTTCTGTGAAAAAACTGTTATGCAGATGGTTAGTTAAGGTATGAGTTAATTCATGAATGATGGGGGCGGTCCTTTCTTTAATATGTGAAATTGACAGTATTACAACCCCTTTATCCAAATAGCAGATTTCCTGTTTAACAATTTTTATTTTTGTTTCATTCTTTTGCTCAATTCTGAGTATTTGTGGAATAAAATTGAGTGCAACCAATATCTCTTTTTTTATGCCTTCAATATCTTCCTGGGAAATATTTTCTATCTCAGGTGATACAGTAATTTCTGAATCAAATATATGATCAGTTTCAGTAATAATTTGTGATAATGCCTTTAAACTAGATAAAGAAACTAGTGTAGCCAAAAGTAATATAATAAAGGCGAGTTTTTTCATTTTATCTAAAAAGATTTTCCTTGCTGGTTATTTCAAAAATTGTCTGCATAATTCTGCTTGGATAACTATGGCACTCTCCAAAAAGTATTCCAAGTTTTGTGCCAAAAAAATGTTTTGAAGAGAAAACCTGATTTTTTATGCAACAACAAAGTGTTACATTGCACAGTTGTAAAAGGTCAGACATAAAAAAAACTGCTTGCTAAAGGAATTTTCAACGCTATTGTTAAATAGGTTAAAGAATATTCTTCAGTATAACCTTTTGAATATTACTATACACCAAAACTCGTGAATTTTTCCTATAATGTCAATGTTTCCAAAGGATATGTTGACAGAGCCTCACCACCCTTCTGTGCCATTTGGTGGGTCCATGGTGGGTCGAATTCTCGACCTCAATTGAGACAAAGAATTTTCACTAGGAAAAAAATCCTATCAATACCTTCTGCGGTTGGGACGTGGTTGGGTGAGTGTCAAAAAAGCTTGAGAAAAATACAGTAACTTATTAGAAATAATCAACTTTTCGAAAATCGTTCCAGAAATTGCTGGTATCAGTGCACCGTAAAAGGCGGTCGGGAAGGTCGCGACGTTGATGCATTACTGTTAGCTCAGGCATGTGAAAAACTTGGTGCTGGAGAGATATTACTCAACTGTATAGCAAATATTTAAGCTCAGCTCGGCTTTTACTTTTACTGTGCAGTCCTTTGCATTGGTGCCACAATGCGGTATATTAAAAATGTGGTATATAAGCCGGCCTGCCGGCATAGAAAAAGGGGGTTGTTAGATGCAGCCAGAAAATGAAGCAAAAGCACGGTCTATCTGCGACAGGATTTTTTACGAAAACAATTCCTTTGTCGCCTGGCACTGGGATGATCGCTTCAATGCAATTGTTTCCGAGGTAAAAATCGAAAATGTGAAGCAGGTTGTCGAGGCACTAGAGAAACATCTTTCCTCCATTGATTTACGATCCCTACGCATAAATGCCATTTTTTCTTCTTCAGAAAGGCCCATGAACGCCTTTTTCATTTTGGCAAAATAAAATCTGATGATAGTTTATTTTCATCCATTATGAAATTATTCCTTCTTTTGTTTAGCCAGCTTAAGGTTTCTTGCCAACATCTATGGTTTTGACAGGTTAAATATCAGTTCGTCATGTCCACCGTACACCTTGGACTTTCAGGAACCATTCGCAACCTTCGATTGATAGATCTTTACAATTCAGACATAAAAAAGTGGGGCCATTTCTGACCCCACTTTTAGATATTTTTTTTGAAAAAATATAAATATTCTATGTTGTTGAATTTTGCTGTTTGAGGCAATCACCTTTCCATAAGCAATCTGCCTTGTCGCAATATGTATCTGCTGTTTTAAAGCAAGGTGTACTCTCTTCTTTTATTTGTATTGATCTTATTAAATCCGTTTTATTTAATTTCTTAGGATCAATACCAATTTTGTGTGCAATTACTCTAATATCATATATTGCCATACTCGCCTCCTTATAAATTAAATTTACATATAGAAATTTATGGGGCTCGACTAGATAAGGACATCTTAATGTGTTCTAATCTCTGTCATGCCAATAAATAATAAGTATATAATTCTTAACAAAATAGCTTTTCCCGCTTGTTGGAATTGTGCACCTAGACGCGGCGTGTCTAGAATAATTCTCTTAGACTTGGGGAGTAGAAGAGAGATGCGGGAAAAGCTATTCTTATCTATTTTTTAGGCATTTATGCGGGGAAAAACAATACACAAAGATGTGCAGCAAATGCGTAGCAAAAAGCTACACATTTAGGAGGTGTGATCTGAGGTTGATTTTTTTTGCCTTTGATGTCAAACTTTTTTCGCAAGCTACGCCTATTGTACGTCGTCAGAGCCTTTGGGTTAAATTCTACCCCGGAGTGTCTCTTAATTCACGACCCTTTTGTGTCCCTTATGGTCTGACGCCGAACAGTTTTTATTAGTGGAATAATGGATAAAGACAAAAAGCACTCCTATAAATAATCCATAAATTAAGTAATTTATTATGCAGTTCTCACCAGGTCCCAAAAAACAGTAAGTGCCCCATTTATCAATTAGCTCTAACATTTGTCGGCCTCATAAAATTTTTATTCTTTATCGCCCTCTTCCGCCCTATTGTTTTTGAAATAAGATCCTTAAAGCACAAAGGCCCCCAATGTGAAAAATACACATGGAGGCCTTACATAGGCTTTTTAAAAGCAAACCTCTTTCATTGGAACGTCCTATCAAATTGAGGTTTATATTAATAAGATTATCTATTTAATTTTTAACATATTGGGGGGCCATGAATCAAGCACCACAGTGTGTTAGGCAGCTTTTTTAGAAGGATTTAACATTTCTTGCCAAAACCGTAACTTTTTCAGAACAACTTTGTAAGTCACTATAACAGAAGGACACCTTGACATAAAACGCAAAAAGCCAGCGAGGGATTTTCTGATCCCAGCCTGGCTTTATTTGTTGCAGATGTAAAGTGGCAATAATAACAGGCTGATCAATCCATATTTTCAACCTTCATAGCAGGCATCGGAAGTTGTTAAGGCTTGTATAAAAATGTAAAAAATTCTTAAAAAACAAGAACAAAGAATTGATCTTCTTCTAGGCTGTTATTTCCGAAAATTTACCGTTTTTATAAACTTCCTTTCTGGAGAAGTAAAAAAAATTCCTTAGGGGGTACAGGCGGTTTAAATAAGTATCCCTGCCCTTCTTGCACACCCATTTTTTTCATAAGTTCGAGTTGTTCAGCGGTCTCAATTCCTTCAGCAACAACCTTCATACCAAGGCTGTTTCCCATAGCGATTATCGCCTTGACTACGACCAAATGATTTTTATTAAGAGTGCTGCCCATGATAAAAGATCGGTCTATTTTGATAGTATGTACATTAAATGAAGTAAGGTAGCTCAGAGAGGAATATCCTGTACCAAAATCATCCAGAGCAATTTTTATTTGCATATCTTTAATCTGCTCCAGAATTGAAACAGTTTCTTGAGAATCCTGCATGAGGACACTTTCTGTGATTTCCACCTCAAGGTATTTGGGGTCAAGGTCATTTTTTTCAAGGTTTTCCCTGATAATTCTCACAATATGTTGTGTTGACAACTGATAACCGGAAAGATTAAACGATATTCTTATGGGACCTACGCCTGCTCTTGCCCATTCACTATTTTGTCTGCATATGGTTTCAATGAGCCATTTATTAATCTTGATGATCAGGCCTGAATCCTCAGCTAGTTGGATAAATTTATGAGGACGAAGCAATCCCTTATGCGGATGCAGCCAACGAATGAGTGCTTCTGTTCCTATAATTTTCTGTGTGGCAAGATCCACCTGTGGCTGATAATAGAGCTGAAACTCTTCCTTATCCAAGGCCTTAACAAGATCATTTTCAAGTGAGAATCTTTCAATCGCAGCGATGTTTAAAGATTTCTCATAAAATTTAAAATTATTTCTACCATACTCTTTAGCCTGGTACATGGCGTAATCAGCATTTTTTAATAGGATTTCTGGCTCAGTCCCATCTGAAGGAAAAATACTGATTCCTATACTTGTAGTAATTGTCAGCATGTGCCCTTGCAGGTTGTGGACTGCGGGCACCTCTTTAATAATGCGTCTGGCTATTATGGCTGCACTTTCAGGGTTTTTTATATTGGATAATATAATAATAAATTCATCCCCGCCAAACCTGGCAACGGTGGAATCAAACTCTTCCTCGCTCTTCCGACAAATGGTATCGGTTCCGCGAATGCAATCCCGCAGAATTTTTGCAGTCTTTTTTAATAAGAGATCGCCAATGTGATGTCCGTAACTGTCGTTAATTTTTTTAAACTGGTCCAGATCCAGAAAAAGCAGGGCAAATGTTTCATTCTGACGCCTTGCCTTTAGAATTTCATGTTCCAGGCGATTTTGAAAAAGCCAACGGTTGGCTAAGCCGGTCAGGCTGTCATAAAAGGCCAGCTGGCGGATTTCTTCTTCAGCCAGCTTCATTTTGGTTACATCCTGGATCACGCCCATCATAATGTCGGGCTGGTCGTTATCATTATTAATTATAACGGTTTGATTGAGAATGTGTCGTTCGATTGTATCAGCAAGCCGTATCCGGTAATTTATAGTGAATGCTTGCTTGCCCTTTATTGCGGAGTCAATTGTTTGCTCAACTGGACCAAGGTCTTCATCAACAATAGGCGCAAGGAACTCTTTGAATGAGATGCTGTTGTTGCATTTATTATATCCCAGGAGGAGACAGGCATCTTGCGAACAGTGGAATTCATTGGTGGATAGTTTTATTTCCCAATTGCCTATCTTGGCAATTTCCTGAGTTTTTTGAAGGCGTTTTTGACTCTGGCTGAGAGCCGCAAAGGCATTGCCGGCACGAAGCATATATTTTGCTTTGTTTCCAAGCAGCAGCCAGTTAAGGGGTTTTGAAACAAAATCATTTGCTCCTGCCTGAAATGCCAGTTCAATTGATTCAATATCATCGAGTCCGGTTACCATCAGGATCTGGACATATTTGCCGCCCGGCATTTTACGGATTGTTTGGCAGGTTTCATAACCGTTCATCCCCGGCATAATGACGTCGAGCAGGATCAAATCAGGTTTCTGGGACTGGAAAATATCCAGCGCCTGAAGGCCGCCTTCGGCTTCAAGAACTTCAAAATCCGCCTTCATTAATGCTGCGCGCATGGACAGCCTGAGAGAGAAGTCATCATCTACCACCAGGGCAAGGGGTTTTGGTAAAGATTTGATTTCATCCATTGCTAGCAGCTACCTCCATCAGCAGAGCCTCTTTAACCCGTGGGTATTCTGATTCAATAGTTGCTACAATATCTTCGATTTTGCCAAGCTGTTTATTTCTGCATTTCATTTCCAGCTCCTTGCTCATTGAAGAGAGATGTAAGGCTCCCACGTTGGCGCTGCTTGACTTTAGACTGTGGGCAATCTGCTGGATTGCCTCAATGTCATTGGCTGAAAGCATCTCCCGTAGTTTGACCACCATGGATTGCGAACCGTTTAAATAAGCATCAATTATGCTCCCGACCATATTTGCTTCACCATCGATTTGGAGTGTTTCGAGATTGCGGATTACACTTAAATCAATTGGTCTATTATTTTTTGAACTACTTTCAGGTTGATTCTCATCCAGAGTTTTTTCTCCGCGATGGCCTGATGCAGCCTCTTTTTGTTTTTTGGACCAGTTCTCCGGCAGGGGAATATTGTCGTCCGTCCATTTGTTCAGCATTGAAAAGAGTTGGACCATTGTGAAAGGCTTACTCATGTAATCATCCATGCCAGCAGCCAGACATTTTTCTTTTTCTCCTTCCAGCGCGTTTGCAGTGAGGGCAATAATGACCCGTTTTGTTTTACTGCCGTTTTCTACTTCCTGTTGTCGGATGGTTGCCGTCGCCTGATAACCATCCATAACAGGCATTTGGCAGTCCATGAAGATAACATCATAGGAATTTTGCATGGCAGCTACTACAGCTTCCTTACCGTTTACCGCAACATCAACACGGCAGCCAAATTTTTTAAGCATGGCCATAATCAGTTTCTGATTAGTCAGAGTGTCTTCCACCACCAGAACATTCAGGCCGGGACGAATTTCTTCCTTTGCTTTCTCGTAAGGAACTAAAGAATGCCTTAAAGTGTAACCTAATACCTGGAGAAGTGTTTGGTGCAGTTCAGATTGGCGGATAGGCTTGGTTAGGTATGCCTCGATGTCGTTTTCTCCATAAGTTCTATCCTTGCCGCTCAATCCAACCGATGTCAGCATTATGATTTTAACTCCGGCAATTTTCGGATCAGCCTTTATTTTTTGCATTACCTCCCCACCATCCATTTCCGGCATGTTGTAATCCAAGATGACAATATCGAATGGTTCTTCCTGGCGTTGAGCGGAATGAAGTTTTGCTAGGCCATCTGTTCCGCTGCTGCTGCATTCACATTTCATATCCCAGGAGGCTGCATGGCTGGCGAGAATTTCACGGTTCGTAGCATTGTCGTCAATAACGAGAACCCGGAGCCCCCGTAGAGCAGAATGTTTATGCAGAAGAGCTTTGCTTTTGGTTTCTGTGCTTAACTCCAGATTCAATGAGAAGAAGAATTTAGCTCCCTGGCCGGGTTCACTCTTACAGCTGAGAACGCCGCCCATAAGTGAAACAAGCTCTTTGGAGATGGACAAACCCAATCCGGTACCACCGTAATTGCGAGTGGTAGATTCGTCAGCCTGAGAAAATGGACTGAACAGTCTTTGCTGCTCCTCCATGCTGATACCGATTCCAGTGTCGCTTACAGCGACTTTCAGCAGAACCTGTTGTTTGTCCAGCATTATTGTAGAAACACTGACAATTACTTCACCTTTATCTGTGAATTTTATGGCATTAGATACCAGATTGGTAAGAACCTGACGCAGTCTGATGGGGTCACCTTTCAAGAATATCTGGGCATCCTCCGGGATAATGACGGCAAGTTCGACCCCTTTGGCATGAGCGCGAACCGCATACATCTGCGCTATTTCTTCTAGCAATGACTTCAGATCAAAGTTTATGGATTCTATTTCAAGCTTTCCTGCTTCAATTTTTGAAAAATCAAGAATATCATTAATGATTTTCATTAGTGATTCTCCTGATCCTTCAATTATTTTGGCAAATCGGTGTTGTTCGGGATTCAGTTCTGTATCAAGTAAAAGTTCGGCCATGCCCAGAACACCATTCATTGGCGTTCTAATTTCATGACTCATGTTTGCCAAAAACTGTGATTTTACCCTGCTTGCCTCTTCGGCAGCGGATTTGGCATTCTCAAGGTGGATCACTACCTCTTCAAGGTCGTTTTTAGCCCTGGTAAGATCAGCTGTCCTTGCCTCAACTTTTTTTTCAAGATCGGTGCTGTACTCTTTCAGCTTGATGTCCCTCGCTTTTATCTTTTCAACCATATCGTTGAAACTGTGAGCCAGCTGTCCAAGTTCATCATTTGAAGTAAAATTTATAGGCACATCCAGGTCGCCATCAGCAATTTTATTAGTTGCCAGCGCAAGCTTGTTCACCGGTTTTAGGAGCCGGTGGACGAAAACAAAGGTTAACAGGATGGAAATAATGACTATGCCGGACGTCACCATTACTACCATACGAACAGCCGCGGTTGTCTCATGACTTATTTTTTCCTGGCTATAGACTAGGTGAACATAGCCAATTTTTTCAGCTTTTCTGTTTCCAGCAGAGAGATCAATTAATACAGAATCAAATTCTGTGTTCTGATAACTCATGATCGGGGTCAAAAACTGTATGTAACTTTTTGTGTCCACTGTACTGAACGCACTGGCATAAAAATCTTTGTCGGTATGTTTTGCCGGCAGGGAGGGCAGAATAAGAGAACTGCCCTTAGCAGATAAAAATTGCTCAGTGATTATTGACTTGTCAGGGCGCAGCATGGCCACATACCTGACTTCCGGATCTTTGATTCTTTTAATGATCTGCTGCAACACCTCCTCATCCTCGCTGAATACCCCGTATTCGCTTAATTGGGCAATAAAACTGGCAGTGGAGGAGCCGGTATTTATCAGCTTATCATAATTTTCTAGTTTCTTCTGACGGATGACAAAACTTGTTACAGCAATAGCGGTAAGCAAAACAAGCAGAGAGACCAGCAGGTAAAATTTTGCCGCAAGACTTAAGTGAAAATTCCTAAAACGCATATAGACTACTCAAAAGTTATAGAGGCGCCTTTTATTAAATCCCTAGAAATATCCAAACGCAGGTGGTCCTTAGTCCTTATGTTGAGCGAATAGCTTACCTTGTCCGGATAGAAAATCGGTCCTTTGTCCAGGGATTTTCCTATAATTAAATTTTCCGCCAACTCAGCAGCCTGCCGCCCAAGGTCGCCATAATCAACTTCCAGGGCGTAAAGAGCGCCGGCTTTAACCCAGAAGGATGACAAGCCCCCAAAGGGTATGCGGTTGCGATAGCTGAACAGCAGTATCTCCTTTGCTGTTTTTCCGGAATAGACTGTTTGATCAGTCACTGCCAGGAGTACATCGGCTTTACTGCTGATTTGTTTCAGGCCGGCCTGAAGATCCTTAGGTGAGCTTATTCCGTAGGAAACGATCTTAATATTTTTTCCCTTGGCGGCATTTTCCGCTTCCTTAACTAAGCTGGTGCTTATGGCCGGATCATATAAAATGCCAATACGTTGTGCCTGCGGCATAAATCTCAAAAGCCATTGTAGTTGGATATCAAAGGGGAAGCTTAAAAGTATGGCAGCTCTATTTTTCTTTGATTCCATTATGTTTCCATCCAATATCAGGGTGGCAAGAATAGGGGTGCCGGTAAAGCTTGCTTGTGCTATTTTCGTGGCTTTTGTGCCCAATGCAATAATTACCGCCGGGGGAGATTTTGTATTTTTTGAGACAAACTGTGCGGGGTTTAATTCTGCCTGTGTATCTACAAGATGAGAAATGTATTCAGCTTGTGGCAGGGAGCGGGACATCTGCTTTTTGAATCCTGCGATGACTTTGGTGCTCTGTTCTGATTCTTGTGAATTCAAAAAAAGCACAAGTGTAGCCTCCTGGGCCTTGGCTGTCATTGAATTACAAAGCAATAGCACCAGCAGAAGGCAAACCGCAAGCTTCACCCCTTTGCATATGATATAAACCGGAACGTTTCTCATAATTCAAATTTTTTTAAAAAATGTATGTGAATTTCAAGCGGTAGGTGCGGCCGGCCTGCGCTATCTCATCCTGGTAATGTTCATAGGATCCGGGGTCTGAGTAATCCTCATCAAAGAGATTATAGACACTGGCTGAGACGTCCAGGTTTTTCCACAATTTCTCCCCGTACAGGGCGATATTGGTGAGAAAATAACTATCGGTGTAATTGTCGAACTCTTCCTCACTCTTCTCCCGGAACAGGGTTCTGCGCTCGCTGGTGTACAACTGTTCAAAGCCAAAAAAGATCTTGTCGCGCCATAAGGGTGCGACCACATTCAGTTTCACCAAATGCTCAGGTGAATTAGGCAGCTCCAGTCCGGTATCCTTGTCCTCGGTATGCTGGTAGGTATAGCTGAATTTGGCCTTCCAGCCGTTGTCCCAACTGCCGTCAACCTCCAGCCCCAGGCCGTATGCTTCAGCCTCGCCGATATTTAAAAATACGGACATCTCATCATCAGGATCCCACGAATTGACGATGAGGTCTTCAACATTGTTAAAAAAACCGACGGCCGTCCCCCGCAGATTTCTGGTAAAGAACTGCTCATAGATCAACTCAAAAGTTTCAATGGTCTCCGGCTCCAGGTCAAGATTGCCTTTCTGGTAGACGCCGTCATCAAAATAGAGCTCGTAGGCACTGGGCGCACGGAAGGCCGTGCCGTAGATCAGCTTGAACGACATGCTCTCTTTTGGGGAATGGATCAGGGCGAGCCGGGGGTTGGTGGAGCTGCCAAAGGTCTCATAGTTGTCATAACGCAGACCTGCGTTTAAAATCCACTTGTCCGTGATGGTGAACTCATCCTGCAGGAATAAGGCCCACACGGTGGATGATTCGTCGGAGTCGAGAAAGCCCCATTCCTCCGGATCCACCCCGACGTATTCCGTGCGCTGGGCCTGCTTGAAATTTTCCTGTAAACTACCGCCGAGGGTTACCTTGTGCTTCTCGGCCAGCAGCTTGGTGCCCTGGATATCGGCCAATATGAACCGGCCGTCGGCCTCATCCTGATTCACCACCAGCGGAGGCTCATCCCACTCGATATACCCCTCATACGGGTATTCGCCATAATATTCATAGTGGTTATAGGTGAGCTTGGCCAGCAGGTTCACGCCTTTTTCATAGGTGTGATCATAGGTCAGGCCCAGCAGAAATGTCTCATCCTCGGTAAAGAGATTGCCGTTGAAAATGGTCTCCCAGGGTGCTGTCGGCACATCTTTATTGCTTTTATGATAATTGGCCTGCAGGGTGAAATCACCGTAGCCGAACTTTGCCGCCAAGTGCCTGATATCCACGCTGTCCCTGTCCACCGCAATACCGTTATTGGTCTCGGGATCATCAAATTCAGGGTAGTATAACGAGTCGTTCCCGTCGCTTTGCATATAGGAGCCGGACAACATCATCTCAAGATTGTTGGCCAGTTTTTTGCCGTAGGAAATGCGACCCTTATAGGTGTTAAACGAGCCCACGTCACCTGAAACCTCAAGGCCGTCATAATTGCGGCCCCGCTTGGTGATGATGTTGATCACGGCAAAAAAGGCATTGCTGCCGTAGAGTGAGGAGCTCGGGCCCCGGATAACCTCTATCCTGTCAATAATGTCGACATCGACACCTGCATCCCAGCCAACAGCAGATGCATCATAGACGCTGTCATTGGTCCGTAAGCCGTCCAGAAGGATCAGGATGCGGTTGCTGTAGTCGGAGGGCAGCCCGAAGCCCCTGACCCCCAGGTAATGATAATTACGGTCATAGGTGACATGAAAGCCACGGATGGACTGCAGGATCTCGTTCAGCGTCCGCCAGCCGAATTTTCTGATCTCCTCGGCAGTTATGATACTGATCGAGGATGGGGCCTGGGTCACCTTCTGTTCGTATTTTGAGGCGCTGAAGACAGACGGGATCTCATCAAACAGCAGAGATTCATAGAGAGTCATGTCCGGATCTTCTGCCGGGGCCGTTTCTGCCAAAACAATGGACGAAGTTGAAAAAACCAGTGCTGTCAACAACAGCATAAAGAATGTTAGGCGCACGTTACGGTTACACTTGAAGAACATGATATTTCTCCTTAATGATGTAATAATATATTTTCCCCAGGAACCATGAAAAAAAGAGGACAAGTCTCAAGTGCATATTCAGAGTTATTGCAACTCGAAACTTTTCTAACTGCAATAAAAATGCAAAATGGATGCCAAAATTTGCTTTTTTGCGGCTTATTTTGTTGTTATTATTTTAAAAAAAATTAAATGTTAGTTGTGATTACTGGGTTTGCTTGAGGTTTCAATGCCAAAGTGTATACAAACAGAAATGGAAAAATCTTTTGTGGTGAAATAAAACTTACTAACTGAAGCAATTTTTCATATTTTCTGACAATTATTGTCAGTTTTGGATGGGTAATAGTGTAGCCAATTATTACCTAAAAAAAACTCTCCTAAATCTCGATATCAATACTTTCCGAACTCAGTGTCATCCAGGTTAATTATTTGATTGGGATTAATACTTTGCCTCATGGTATAGCCGATTTGCTGCTGGTCGGCATATTCTTTTTTTGTCTTTGTAACCTTATAGTCTGCATTATTTCTTTGATTGACCGCAGGTTTTGCTCCCGACTTCTTGAGTTTGAACATTGTCAGCATTGCTTTCAATTCGTTGGACTGGACCAAAAGTTCTTCAGCAGCCGCAGCTGTTTCTTCCGCATTGGCAGTATTCTGTTGAGTCACGTGGTCTATTTGCGAAAGCCCCTTGGTCACTTGGGCAATCCCTTCTGCCTGCTGGGTGGAGGCCTCGGCAATACCATCTATCAAACCGGCAGTATCATTTACATCGTTGACTATCTCAGCCAGCGCTTCAGAGGTAATTTCGGCTAATTCCGCACCGATAGAGGTCTTCTCAGAGGAACTCTCAATAAGTTGGGCGGTTTCCCTCGCTGCCTTGGCGCTTCTGGCTGCCAGGCTTCTTACCTCTTCTGCTACAACGGCAAATCCCTTGCCGAATTTGCCAGCTCTGGCTGCTTCAACTGCGGCATTAAGAGCCAAAAGATTAGTCTGAAATGCTATCTCGTCAATGACCTTTATGATTTTGGAAATATTTTTACTGGCATCAGTGATCTCTTTCATGGCTGAAAGCATTTCCTGCATCTGACTGTTGCCTTTTTCTGCAGTATTTTTTGCTTTGTCGGCGAGGAGGTTGGCCTTGTTGGCGTTTTCCGCATTGGCATTAGTCTGTTTGCCAAGTTCGGCAAGGGAACTGCCTATTTCCTCAAGGGCCGAGGCCTGCTCAGAAGCTCCTTGGGAAAGGGACTGGCTTGCATTGCTAATCTGATCTGCGCTCGAATTGAACTGGGCAGCAGCTGTATTGATCTGATTCATTACTTTGTTAAGATTTGCATTTGCCTTTGCCAAGGGATTCTTGATTAAGCCGCTGGATTCAAATGTAAAATCACCATCAGCTAACCTCTTGAAAGCTGTAAGGATTTTTTCTTCCATGTTTGCGGCAAAATCATCCAGGGCAGAAGACAGTATACCTATCTCATCCATTCTTTTCATATTTAAACGGTAAGAAAGATTACCGTTGTTGATCTTTTTGATCATTTCTACGATTTTATCGATGGGGCGCGAAATATTAATGGCGATGAAGAGAGAACAAATTAAACCGATGGCTAAAATTGCCAGACTTATAAACAATCCCCTCTTCTGATTAGAACGTTTAAGGGCTAATAAATTTTCAATATCAAGGCCCATAACCAGTGTCCCGATTCTGCTTTCGCTCATTCTGCCAATAATGGGAGATGTGAAACTAAATATGTTATCCTCAATAAAGTTGTCCTCACCATTAGTTTTATGCTGGAGATCGATTCCTTTAGTATTTTCTTTGTTGTAGTCATAGAAAAGATGTTTGTTGTTGTCCTGCACGAGGATATAGCTTAAATTTTCAAGTTTTTTTATACCTTCAAGGGCCTCATCCACTGACTGCCGGTCATCAAACTCCAACCCTACGCCCACCCCGAATGAAACTGCATTTGCTAGAGACTTGCTGTTCAGCTCCATCACGGAAAATGTTTGCCTGTACTGCCAGGGAGTTACAACAAAAATAAGCAGCAGGCAGATGAAAACAGAAAATATCAGGATCGGTACTATCATTTTTATTTTAATAGAGTGAGCCAGGGCGATATCGGCACTGTTGCTTTTCATCTTTTTAAATCCTTTTATTTGTTTCTGAGATTCTTGTTTTTGGGAAAATTACCTTGAATCGAAATCAGTGCATTAGTCGCCACTGGTGGCTTTGGACAAAAAAATCAAGCAACCATGTTTTTGGTTACTTGATTGGAGGATGACAACCCGGCTGACTCAATTCAGACCCCCGTGGCTTTCCGGCCCTGCTTTGCAACAGGTTTGGCTTTTTTCAATTATTTGTTGGTTTGCAAACTCAAACTAAAAGGTCAGAAACTAATTTTTAACTTACTAATAACAAATTTCTTATAGGAAGAAATCTCAGCATGAAGCAAAAATCAATAAAAACTAATAATAGTTTTCCTTTTATAAGGTTGTAATCACTTGCAGGTCATGTTCCCAATAATATGATTTAAATAGTTTTTGGGAGAACAGTAAGGTTTCATGATGAAGTTATGCTTAGGGACTGAGCTTTCAATTGCTCTGTCGTGGTAAATCTCTTTACAATGTCCTTTAAATGGCTGGTGAAACTTAGTATATCATCTCCGTTCCGTACCAAATAATCTGCAGATTCGAGCAGTTCTCTGAAAGCTTGACTGATACTACCCATGGAATCATCAATATTATGATAAGCCTCTGCCTGTTGTCTTGTAGCTTCAGAAACTTGTTCTATCATTTTTGAACTTTTTTCAATACTTTGAATTATTTCATTCACATTATTTGTTGAATTTCTAAGCATTTTATCAAGCTTTATATTCAATTCAGCATTTACCTTGACACCTTTAATTATCTGGTCCACATTCACTTGAAAAGCGGACAGCATGTTTTCAATCTCTTGGGTCGCTTTCGAGGTTCGAGTAGCAAGTTCCTTTACTTCTCCGGCAACTACTGCGAAACCCTTTCCATGCTTACCTGCCCTGGCTGCCTCAACTGTGGCATTTAACGAAAGCAGGTTAGTCTGCTGAGCTATCTCACCGATTATGGACAGTATCGAAGAAATTTTTTTAGATTGGGAACTAAGTTCCTCCATAAGTTCAACAGATTTACTCACACTATCTGAAGATTTACTCATGGTTTGCATTGAGTGGTAAATCTGATTCTCAGTCTGGCTGGCAGTATCATTAATTTCCCTGGAAAAATTTACTGTCATTGAAAGATTTTTACTTATTTCATTTATAGTTGATGTTGCTTCATTTGTAGCAGCACCAATATTTGTTACATGCTCTCGCTGCTCCCCAATGGTCTCAATCAGCTCATGACTGAAAGATGATAGATTGCCGGCAACTGCCCCCAAGTCTTTGACCCCTTTTTTAATTTCAGTAAACATTTCTTGCAAAGTACTAACCATCATATTGAAACCGCTTACTATTTCCCCAACTTCGTCAGGACTATTCAGGTCAATGTTTACATCTAAACGACCAGCGGTTACTTCTCTACAGGCCCATGCTAGTTTACGGAGATGCCCAAGAAGAATAATTTTTACCAGCATATAAGAAAATCCACCAACCATAATGCCGGCAATAATGCATCCTGTGTTAAACCAAATCTGCATCCCGGGTTTAAAATTGACAAAAAGCATTGCATATAGAGGAAAAATTAATCCCATGGCAATACCAAATATCATCATCCCATACCGCAATCGTTTTAATATTCCCCATTTCATAATACAATCACTCAGGTTTTGTGAAAATCTTTCAAGCCGAAATTTGCAAACCTTTTAATTTTATGCAAAAAAAATACCTAGCGGCTGAAAAAAAACAAAAGATTTGTCTGATTCAGTAATAAGTAAATTTTAATGTAGTTTAATGGCTAGAAGAATATGCTGAATAAAGTGAAATTAAAGATAAATTAGGACGATAATTGCCACAATGTGACAATTATTGCCATACAAACGCAGAACAAACTATATTGGACAAGTAAGGAGGAACGTAAATCGGATAGAGAAAGTGTTCAAGAGGAAAGAGGATGCGAAGAATTGGGAAGCCAAGATGCGTATGCTATGAGACGAAGATTGGCACAAAAAGATAAACACGGTTTGCTTAACTGATTGGGCAACCAGATATCTTGACCACTCGGAAGTGGTCCACACCACAAAAACATACAAGGATAAAAAGGCTACTTTCAAAGAGTTTTTTACGCATATTGACCCAAATCTTTCTGTCCAGGAATTAGACGCTGGCGATGTCCTCAAATATATTGAGGAACAAAAAAAAGTGCGGTCTGGAAATGCTGCAAATAAGGACACGAAGAATCTTGTAGCAGCTTGGAACTGGGGCATGGTTTATCTTAAGCCGAATCTACCAGGGCCGAACCCTTGTAAAGTAAAGAAAATGCCAGAAAAGAGAAAACCTCGATACGTCCCACCGGAGCAGGATTATCTGACGGTATATAACACTGCTGAAGGTCAAGACAAAATCATGGTTTTTTATGACTATGCTCTGGCATTACGACGAGGTGAAGTTTTTAGGACAAAGATTCCTGATATAGACCTAATAGCAAATAAAGTCAGAATCGGGACCAGGAAAAGAGAAGATGGAACTTGGGAATATGATTGGATTCCTATTCCATCAGAATTGAAGAAGGCTATTGTCTGGGGGCTGGAGAACAGACCTATCAAAGACCATGAATATCTTTTTTACTGCCTAGAAGACAAGCCTCATGTAGGAATTAAATACGGTGAGCCTTTTCAGGAACGTAAAAACTTTATGAATCGTCTATGCAAAAAAGCGGGTGTAAAACTATACGGATTTCATGGCTTAAGGCATCTGCGAGCAACTACACTTTACAATCAGGGAAAAAGTATTGCTGCTATCCAGACATTACTTCGCCATAAAAGTCCGAATATTACAGTGAAATATCTTCGCTCCCTTGGACTTGATGTCATGAATGAGGAACTTAAAGACCTTTCGCTTTAAAATGGTGCAGCACTAGTCTTTGAGTCAGAAAATATGACGTCTTATGAAGAGTACAAAAACAAAAAGCCGTCTGGAGAGCCGTCATCTCTCCAAGCGGCTTAATGCCAAACTAATTACAGAGCTGTCACTCCCTGTAATCATTAGTAATTCTGGCGGGGCCGACGAGACTCGAACTCGCGACCTCCGGCGTGACAGGCCGGCGTTCTAACCAAACTGAACTACGACCCCGCAATATTATTAAAATTTACCAATTGAAAATTGAACAATAAAAAAATTTTCATTCTTCAATATTCATTTTCTAGTGGTGGGCGGAACAGGGCTTGAACCTGTGACCCCCGGCTTGTAAGGCCGATGCTCTCCCAACTGAGCTACCCGCCCTTCCTTAACAGAAGCGTTTTAATAACAGTTCAACCTTGATTAAGTCAAGCAAAAATATCTAGTCTTAAAAAGTCTTGCAGTCAGCTTCAGAACCGAAATTAACAATTTGATGCGGGCGTAATACATGTACGCAGGTTTTTTTATCGATACCGCCGAAAAAACATGTAAAATCATTCAGTTCTTAATGGGGCACGTTGTGAACTGATGCAGTAATATCAGCACTCACAGAGTCTAAGGGCACTTCAGTAAAAAGCGATGTTCCTTCTTTGAGCACAAGTGCTTTCTGCAGCACTTCATCCATGTGTTCGACCAACTCTATTTTCAATAATTTACGCACCCTGACCGGCACTTCTTTCAGGTTGCGTTCATTATCTTTGGGTATTAGAACATGCTTGATATTACCCCGTCTGGCAGCAAGCAGTTTTTCTGTCAAACCACCGATGGGCAGCACTCTTCCCCGCAGAGTTATTTCCCCTGTCATGGCAATATCACGCCGAACAGGAACCTTTAAAAGCGCCGAGACAATGGAGGTTGCCATGGTAATGCCTGCAGAGGGGCCGTCCTTGGGAATAGCGCCTTCGGGCACATGAACGTGAATATCGAGCTTCTGGTAAAAATCCGGCAACAATCCCAGACGCAGAGCTCTGGAACGAACATAGCTCAGGGCTGCCTGGGCCGACTCCTGCATAACATCACCCAGTTTTCCGGTAATGGTCAATTTGCCTTTCCCGGGCATAAGGGTTGTTTCTATCTGCAGGAGCTCACCACCAACCTCTGTCCAGGCAAGTCCTGTTGACAGACCTACTTCGTCCTTTTCTTCTGCAAGACCAAAACGGAATCGCGGGATGCCCAGATGCCTGTGAATGGTCTTTGCGGTAATCCTGTACTTTTTATCAGTCTCATTTTTTTTCAGTCTTTCCCGGGCTACCTTGCGGCACACAGAGGCAATATTGCGTTCCAGGTTACGGACGCCTGCCTCCCGGGTATACCTTCGGATAATCTCCTGTATGCTTCTCTCATTGAAAAATATATCATCCAGCTTGAACCCGTTTGCCTCAAGCTGTTTAGGGACTAAGAATCCCTGGGCTATCCTGAGCTTGTCTTCCTCGGTATATCCGTCAAGCTTGATAATCTCCATACGGTCCTGCAACGGCGGTGGAATGGAATGCAGGTTATTTGCCGTGGTCACAAAGAAAATATCTGAAAGGTCATAATCCAGGTCAAGATAATGGTCATTGAATGAATGATTCTGCTCCGGGTCAAGGACTTCCAGAAGCGCTGCTGCAGGATCACCCCGAAAGTCCATGCTCATCTTGTCCACTTCGTCAAGGCAGAAAAGGGGGTTTATAACCTTGGCCTTTTGCATTGATTGCAGAATTTTACCAGGCAGAGCCCCTATATAGGTACGCCGATGCCCCCGTATTTCAGCCTCGTCCCGGACACCGCCCAGTGAAAGCCGGATATATTTCCTGTCCATTGCCCGGGCAATGGATTTACACAGTGATGTTTTGCCAACACCAGGCGGCCCAACCAAACAGAGGATCGGCCCCTTTAGTTTTTTTACCTGGGACTGCACGGCAAGATATTCGATAATCCTTTCTTTGGGCTTTTTCAGGCCGTAGTGGTCAGCCTCAAGTATTGCCTCGGCTTCATTTATATCAATTTTTGACTTTGTTTTCTCATACCATGGCAGGCTGAGAATTGTGTCAATGTAGTTTCTGACTACAGTTGCTTCAGCAGACATGGGCTGCATGAATTTCAGTTTCTTGAATTCCTGCGTAACCTTTGCAGAAACATGATTCGGAAGTTTCTTATTCTTTATAGCATTTTCAAGCTCTGCAAGACCGGTACCATCTTCTTCGCCGCCACCCATCTCCTGCTGTATCACCCGCATCTGCTCATTGAGATAGTAATCCTTCTGGGTTTTCTCCATTTTCTTTTTCACCCGGGTACGGATGGTATGCTCAAGCTTGGCAATCTCAATTTCCCGCTGGATGAACTCCAGGGTAGACTGTAACCGCTTCAAGACGGAAAAAACATTGAGGATTTCCTGTTTTTCCTGGGTCTGCAAAGGCAGATGAGAAACAGAGACATCAACAAAGCGAGATGGATCTGTTATGGCACCAAGAGATTTCAGAACCTCTTTGGGGATTTTCTTGTTTGTCTTGATGTACTCTTCAAAGCCGGCACGTATCTCCCGCATATATGCCATCACTTCAGGGCCATCATCGTCTGTTTCAGGCTCCTCTGCAATCTCAGCGGCCATAAAATTATTCTGGGGCTGAAAGGAAACTATCCTGCCGCGTCTCTTGCCTTCCACCAATGCCTTGATGGTGCCGTCCGGCAACCGCAGCAGCTGCATAACAACCGCAATGGTCCCAACATTATGCAGTGCTTGAGGCTGGGGCTCATCCTCATTGGCATCTTTCTGGGTCACCAGAAAGATCTCGGTTTTCCTGGACATTGCGTTTTCAAGGGCCTTAATGGATTTCTGGCGACCAACAACCAAAGGTGCCACCATATGTGGAAAAACCACGATGTCCCGCAGCGGCATTAAGGGATATATTTTGTTTTGTATTTCTAAATCATTCATGGTTGCTTTTTCTGCCTTACGCACTTTTCTTTTTTTCCGTGTTTTCAAAGAGGACTACAGGATAGTCACCATTTATAATAACCTGTTCGCTGATGACACATTCCCGGGCTGTTGGTTCCGAGGGCAGCTCATACATTACATCCAGCATGGCGGTTTCCATGACGGAACGCAAACCTCGTGCACCGGCCTGCCGTTTCAGAGCTTCACGGGCAATTGCCCGTAAGGCGCCTTCTGTGAATCTCAGGTGGATGTTGTCAAACTCAAAAAGTTTTTCATACTGCTTGGTCAAGGCGTTTTTGGGTTCCCGCAGTATGCGCACAAGATCATCCTCGTCAAGTTCCTCCATGGTTGCAATTACCGGCAGCCGCCCCATCAATTCAGGAATCAGGCCGAAATGCAGGAGATCTTCAGACTGCACCAGGGCAAAATAATCACCCACCTTCTTTTGCTCGGTACTGACGACCCTGGCACCGAATCCCATGGATTTTGTGCCTGTTCGCCTTTTAATCACTCTGTCTAGTCCAACAAAGGCGCCACCGCAGATGAACAGGATATTGCTGGTATCAATTTTTACCAATTCCTGCTGCGGATGCTTGCGTCCGCCTTTCGGGGGTACGCTTGCTATTGTGCCCTCAATGATTTTGAGCAGGGCCTGCTGCACACCCTCTCCAGAAACATCTCTCGTAATGGAGGGACTGTCAGTCTTGCGGGCTATTTTATCAATTTCATCAATGTAAATGATGCCGCGACTTGCTTTTTTCACATCGTAGTCAGCCGCCTGTAGAAGGCTGACCAGGATGTTTTCGACATCCTCTCCGACATAACCGGCTTCCGTGAGAGTGGTGGCATCGGCCATGGTAAAAGGAACATTAAGGATCCTGGCCAGTGTCTGGGCCATCAGGGTTTTACCGCTGCCTGTCGGACCAATGAGAATGATATTGCTTTTCTGGAGCTCTACCTGGTTCTCTTCGCCCCGGCCCAGGGAATCGATACGCTTATAATGATTATGGACAGCAACGGCGAGAACCCGCTTGGCATACTCCTGGCCTATCACATAATCATCAAGGTGATTCTTGATTTCAATGGGCTTTAAGACCGTTGGTTTTTGCTGGGTACCACTCTCGTCAGGCGTTGTGCCCTCTAAAACGATTTCATTGCATAATTCAATGCATTCGTCACAAATGTAGACAGCAGGGCCTGCAATCAGCTTGGCAACATCCTCCTGGCTTTTGCCGCAAAACGAACAATAACAGGTAGTATCACTATCGCTGTGCTTCTTTGTCACTATTCTGTCTCCTCGTCTGATTTAGCCCTTTTTTCAAGGACCTTGTCAATTATACCATATTTTTTAGCTTCTTCGGCACTCATAAAAAAATCGCGCTCGGTATCTTTTTTGATCTTGCGAATATTCTGGCCCGTATGTTGGGCGAGTATCTTATTCAAATCATTACGCATCCGCAAAATTTCCTGGGCATGGATATCAATATCCGTGGCCTGCCCCTGGAATCCGCCCATGGGCTGATGGATAAGAATCCTGGAATTCGGCAAAGCGTAACGTTTGTCCTTGGTACCCGCTGCAAGCAAAACTGCGCCCATACTGGCAGCCTGTCCCATGCAGAGCGTAACAATGTCGCACCGCACATACTGCATTGTATCATAAATTGCCAGTCCGGCAGTTACTACACCACCCGGAGAATTAACATAAAAGGTAATATCCTTGTCCGGGTCTTCAGCCTCAAGAAAAAGCATTTGGGCAATAATAAGGCTTGCTATATCATCTGTGATTGGCGTACCCAGGAATATGATACGCTCCTTTAAAAGCCTTGAATATATATCATAAGCCCTTTCACCACGCGGGCTCTGCTCTACTACCATGGGAATCAGGTTCATACCTATTCTCCTGCTGTTTCTTTATTGTCAGTAATTTCCTCGGCCGGAACATCCTCAGCTGTCGAAGATTCCTTATCCTCTCCGACAGCGGCAGAAGTCATCGGGACATACTGTGCTTCGGCCCGGAGGAACTGCAAAATTTTCTCATTCAAAAGCTCGTTGATAAACGGCAACATATCATCGCGGTTCTTGAAAAACCCTTTAACCTCGGGAACTGTCATATTGTATTGTTTTGCAATTCTGGCAAAACCCTTATTTAAATCCTCATCCAGGACTTTTATATCTTCCTGCTCGGCAATTTTTTTCAGAATAAAATCACCTCGAACCCTTTTAACCGCAGTATCACGATAGCGCTCTTCAGCTTCAGCCCGATTGATGCCGGCTGCCTCAAGAGACAGGCCGCCTCGGCGCAGAGTTTCCTCTGTCTGTTTAATGTATTCATTAATTTCGTACTGCACAAGGCGTGAAGGCACTTCAAATTCATTTGCTTCCAGCAGTTTCTGCATGATCCTGTCGGAAATATCACCCTCCAGAGCCTGCTCTTTTTCAGCAAGCAGCTTTTCATTAATATGCTGGCGCAAGGCCTCAAGAGAATCAAACTCCTCCCCGACATCCTTGGCAAACTCATCATCTAGTTCGGGCAATACACGTTCCTTGATATCGTTTACCCTGACCTTGAATTCCACTTTCTTGCCTGCCAAAAGAGGGTTAGGTGAATCGGCGGTGAAATCAACCTCGATAGATGATTCTTCACCTTTTTTCATACCGATGAGTTTATTTTCAAATTCCTGGCCATGCCGGCCAGTGCCGACATCCACATTTACATTTTCGCCATGCACCTGCTGCATCTTCGCCCCTTCATGAAAGCCGTCAAAATCTACTATGGCAATATCACTTTCCTTGACCGCACGGTCTTCTACACTGCGCAACGGTGCTATTTCCCTGCGCAGTTTAGCAATTTCAGTATCTTTCTCTACATCAGTTACCGTGACTTCCTCTTTTTCGATCTCCACCCCTTTATATCCCTGCAAGTCAAATTGCGGCCTGGTATCTACTTCAGCCTCATACGAAAAACTGCCATCCTCTTCAAAGACAGGGGTTTTGATCTCTGGATGGGCAACCACATCAAGTTTTTCTTTTTCTACCGCATCAAAATATGTTGCCTGGACAAGCTTTTCCGCAACCTCGGCGCGCACCTTCTGACCATAGGTTCGTTCCAGGATATGACGCGGCACCTTGCCCCGCCTGAACCCCTTTATTCTGGCATCATTTTTAATCCTGCGAAATCCAGCATCGAGTTCTTTAGACACTTCCTCTTTCGGAAGCACAATCTTCAATTTTTTTGTCAGACCTCCAACCTCGTTTATAGTAACCTGCATCAAGTACCTTCCTTTTTCTTGAATAAATTAATTTTAAGACTGCGAATAATTTTCTGTTCTAAATCATTAAAGAGATATTTTTTATTATATTTACCTGGTGCGAGAGGGGGGAGTTGAACCCCCATGCACGCTAGTGCGCTGGATCCTAA
>Ga0209536_100003128_pt1 | contig 26749 bp, 27 predicted proteins | sample DeeMarSeWOR28_12_FD_187461 | JGI IMG/M metagenome (GOLD analysis project Ga0209536, IMG submission 187461) | Marine sediment microbial communities from White Oak River estuary, North Carolina - WOR-2-8_12 (SPAdes) (version 2) | ecosystem: Environmental > Aquatic > Marine > Intertidal zone >...
GGCCCGGGCCGCGGCCGAGGAAGAGTCCGCCCGGGAGGAACCGGCACGCTCCCGGTCTGCACAGCGGCGCAGCACCCGCCAGTCGCCAACCGAAGCGGCGGTCAAAAGCTTTTTGCGCAGCATGAGTTCAACCCTGGGCCGCGAACTGATGCGCGGCATCCTGGGCGTTGTAAGAAAGCGCTGAGGCCAGTGGATTTCTGTTGTATTTATGCAACAAATCTAAAAACCAACGAGCTCCGGATTGCTCTGCGTCCGTCCGTCTTGCCGTTCCGCCACCCGTGCGGGGCGCCGCCGACCGGGAGCCTTGCCCTCCGCTGCGCGCCCTCGCAGCGGCACGGGCAACCGACCCGGGACACCGGAATCTAATGTGAGCACAAATGATTGTTTTTAAGCTGTTTTTTGAAAAATTCGGGGGTAAAAACGGGGGCTGGCAAGCCCCCAAAAAAAAACCTCTCCTCGGTTAAGAGGAGAGGCAGGCTTTTGGAGTGATGTACCCGTCTTTCGCGCCCTGCGCCCTTGGTAAGCGTTGCAGTATTACCAAGGATGGTTGTAATAATACCACTAAACGCCGCAAATGCAACCTTGGATTCAAACGCCCGCCACGGGTCGGTTGTCGATGAGGCGCGTCGGGCCACACCAGGCCGCTGCCAGGATGCGCAGATCACGATCGCCAGCCGCCGGGAACGTCAGATCCGCAGCCCGCCGCAAGGCGACATAGTCGACGCGGAATCCAGCCTGCTCCAGCCGGCGCCGCGCCTCCCGCTCCACGGCCGCTCGCCCGGCCGAGCCGGAGGCGGCGCGTTCGGCCGCCTCCTGCAGGACTACATTCAGCAGTTCCGCCGCCGTCCGCTGCTCCTCGCCGAGGTAGGCGTTGCGGGAACTCAGGGCGAGCCCGCCCTGCCCTCGCACCGTTGGCACCGACAGCACCTGCAAGGGGTAGCCGAGGTCTTCGACCAGGCGCCGGATCACCAGCAGTTGCTGAAAATCCTTCTCGCCGAACACGGCGAGGTCGGGGCCGACGAGATTGAACAGGCGCGCCACCACGGTGACCACCCCGTCGAAGTGGCCCGGCCGGAATTCGCCTTCCAGGGGGTTCGCCAGTGACGGCGAGGCCAACAACCGGGTGGCGTCTTCCAGTCCGCCGGGGTACATCGTCCGATCGCCGGGCGCGAATACCAGATCGCAACCCGCGTCGGCCAACTTGCGCCGGTCGGCGTCCAGCGTGCGCGGGTAGGCATGGAAGTCCTCCCCGGCGCCGAACTGGGCCGGGTTGACAAAAATACTGGCGACGACGCGATCGGCCTGCTGCCGGGCGGCCCGCACCAGGGCCAGGTGGCCCTCGTGCAGATTGCCCATGGTCGGAACCAGCGCCAGCCGCAGCCCTTCCTCTCGCCAGTGCCGCGTAAACGACCAGAGCTCCTCGCGTGTCCGGGCCAGCTGCATTTCAGTACTCGTGCTCCGGCGCGGGAAAGCGGCCCTCGCGCACCGCCAGCACATAGGCTTCGAACGCCCCTGCTATCGTACCGGCTCCCGCCATGAAATCCGCGACGAATTTCGGTGCCCGCTCGCCCAGGCCCAGCATGTCGTGCATGACCAGCACCTGGCCGTCGCAGCCGGCGCCGGCGCCGATCCCGATGACCGGTATGCGCAGCCGGGAACTGACCTCGCGGCCGACCGCGGACGGCACACATTCGACCACCAGCATCTGGGCCCCGGCCGCCTCGAGCGCCTGCGCGTCCAGCAGCAATCTCTCAACGGCAGCCTCGTCCCGCGCCTGGACCTTGAAACCACCCAACTGGTGCAGGCTCTGCGGTGTCAGCCCGAGATGGCCGCAAACCGCCACGCCGCGACGCGTCAAGTAGTCGACCACGTCGATCATCGGGCCCGCGCCCTCGAGCTTCACCATCGCGGCCCCGGCGCTCATCAACCGGACCGCGCCGGCCATCGCGGTCGGGCCGTCGCAATAGCTTCCAAAGGGCATGTCGCCCAGCAGAAAGGCCCGCTCGAGGCCGTGGGCGACACAGTCCACGTGATAGGCGATGTCCGCCAGGGTGACGCCGACCGTCGACGCCCGGCCCTGGACGACCATGCCCAGCGAGTCTCCGACCAGCACGATATCCACTCCGGCCAGGTCCATGGTGCGGGCCAGTGTCGCGTCGTAACAGGTCAGCATGGCGATTTTCTCGCCGTCGCGCTTCATGGCGTCAAGCTGATGGATGGTGAGGGCTTTCCTGGTCATGAATCCTCCGGGTCAGTCGGGTCCAGCGGCTCCACGCCTGCTCTTTCCCGTGGCTCGATCGCCTCCAGGCAACCCGCCGCGGGGCCGATTCCGGGAATCACGAAGCCGGGGGCGAGTTCCAGCAGCGGAACCAGGACGAACGCGCGAAGGTGCATTCGCGGGTGCGGCAACACCAGTTCGTCCGAATGTATCCTCAAATCTTCATATGTGAGCAGGTCGAGATCAATACAACGCGGCCCCCATCGCCGCGCGGGCCGCCGGCGCCCCAACTGCTCTTCGGTAGTCAGCAGGTGCGTCAGCAGTGGCAGGGGCTCCAGGTCCGTCCCGAATTCGGCCACGGCATTGACGAAATCGGGCTGGTCCACCACGCCCCAGGGCCGGGACCGGTACAGCCGGGAGCGGCGCAGCAACGTGAGGCGCGGGCTGTCCGCGAGCCGCGCCAGGGCGGCGTCCAGCAGGTTCGCGGAATCATCCCGGTTGCCGCCGAGGCCGATCCAGGTGCGCACCGGCCGATCCGCTCAACCCGCGGACGGGGTGCGCCGGCGGTAGCGGCGCCGCGGGCGATCGCGCCGGTTCTGCCGCGTCTTGACGCCCGCGGCCGGAAGCTCCACGTTCTCCTGGGCCTTGGTCCAGAATTCGGCGAGAACCTCGAGTTCCGGGTTTTCCCTGGCCCGCAACAACAGGAAGTCATAGCCCGCCCGAAACCGTTCCTCGTAAAGCAACCGCTTCCACCGCTTGCCGCGCGTTTTGGTAAAACGCACCTGCAGCATCCATATCTGCCGCGTCACCGCGCTGAAGCGGCGCGGAATGGCCGTGCGCTGCAACTGGACGGCGATCGCCTCTTCGGCCGCTCTCATCGCCGCCATGTATTCCGATTCGCCTTGCGCCACCAGGGCCTTCGAGCGCGCTTCGACCGGCTCCCACAACAGGGCGGCGAACAGGAAGGCCGGCGTGACCGGCATGGAGTTCTGGACCCGCTCGTCGGTGTTCTGGAGCGTTTGGCGCAGGAGCCCGCCGAGCTGGATCTTGCCGGGCCCGGCGCCTGTCGGCTGGCCGGGAAACAGGGTCGTGCTGAGACCGAAGCGCTGCAGCGCCTCCATGCTCCGCATCCCGTGCCCGGTCATGAACAATTTGCAGACCTCCTCGAACAGCCGCGCCGACGGGACGTGCTCGAGCAGGGGAGCCATTTCAGGGATGCACTTCGCGGTGTCGTCTTCCGGCTCCACGCCCAGCTTGGCCACGAACCGCGCCGCCCGCAGCAGGCGTACCGGATCTTCGCGGTAGCGCACCCCGGGATCACCGATCAGCCGCAAACGCCGGTCGGTCAGGTCCCGGTAGCCTCCCACGTAATCGCGTATGTCACCGCTGACCGGGTCGAGAAACAGGGCGTTGATGGTGAAGTCGCGGCGCAGCGCGTCTTCCTCCACCGTTCCGAAGACGTTGTCCCGCAAGATCCGGCCGTGGGCCAGTTCGCGCTCGTCGTCCGGACCGGACACCCCGCGGAACGTGGCCACCTCGATCAGGGCGCCGCGCTTGCGCACGTGCGCCAACCGGAACCGCCGGCCGATCAGGCGGCAGCGCGGAAAGACCTCCTTCACCTGTTCCGGCGTCGCGCTGGTGGCGACGTCGAAGTCCTTCGGCGCCTTGCCCAGCAACAGGTCGCGGACGCTGCCGCCGACGATGAAGGCCTCGAAGCCGGCCTCCTGCAGTTCGCGGACGACCTCGCTGGCGTGCGGGCAGAGTTCCTTTAGCCTGATCCGGTGTTCGGCCTGGGGGATGGATACAAACTCGTTGATGGCGGTTTACGCTTTGTGACAGGTTGAATGGAGCGGTCGAGCTAGTTTAACATGAGCGGCCGGCCCGTCATGGAGTTTGAATGACCGGTCATTTCGGGACGCTCCCTTCGTCTAGCGGTCCAGGACGCCGCCCTCTCAAGGCGGAAACACGAGTTCGATTCTCGTAGGGAGCGCCATTTACAGGCTGACCACATGACTTTCGTCGTTACCGAAAACTGCATCAAGTGCAAGTATACCGACTGCGTTGAGGTCTGCCCCGTGGACTGCTTCCACGAGGGCCCCAACTTCCTGGTCATCGATCCCGAGGAGTGCATCGACTGCACCCTGTGCGAACCGGAATGCCCGGCCGAGGCCATCTACCCGGAGGACGACCTGCCGGCCGGCCAGGAAATGTTTCTTCAACTCAACGCCGAACTGTCGCGGGAATGGCCCGTCATCACGGAGCAGAAAGAACCGCCGCCCGACGCGGAATCCTGGGACGGAAAACCGGGCAAGCTGGACCTGCTGGAACGCTGATCAACCCAGGCGGGAGCGCACGACGTCGAGAATGTGTTCGGCGGCGTCGGGCTCGCAATCCGTGCCGTCCGCGTACTTGATGTAAACCCGGGTCTGTGTGCCGTCGGGCTCGGTAAAGGCCTGGTAGGCGCCACTGTAATCCTCGACGTCGTCCCGGTTCCAGAACGCCATCTTGCTGAGAAAGCCCTCTTCCTCGCCGCCGAAGGTCTGGTAGTAGTCGAAGCGGTAGACCCCCTTGTCGTCGACGCGGACCCGCTGCATGCCGGCCCGCTCGATGACCAGCCCCAGGCGGCGCTGCACGCTGTCGGGCGTGTCGTCCACGAGCAGGTATAACCCTTGCGCCGACCACATGAAGCTCGAGTTGCTGTCCAGTCCGGATGTCGTGCTGGAAATGCGGGGCGGCTTGGTTTCCATCGCCATCGGCGACAGCGGCAGGGGCGGGGCGTTGATCTCGAGGGCGGCGCTGGAATTCGGCCGCGCCAGCCCTTCGGGAATCTCCAGCGGCTGGGTCTCGACGGCGGAGTAGTACTCGCGCTTGCGCGCATCCGACGAGCAACCGGCCAACAGCGTCAGCGCCAGCAGGGCAGGAATGTATCGAACTCTAATCATCATCGGTCATCTGTAGCCGGGCCGTTCCCGGTAGTCTGGTCAAACGCCGGGCAATTGCAATGTTTCGAGGCATTGCCGCAGCGGGGCCCGGTGGCTCTCGGCCAACGGAGTCAGGGGCAGGCGAATACCTGTACCTGCCCTGCCCAACTCGAACAGCGCCCATTTTACAGGAATCGGATTGGTCTCGACGGACAGCATGGCGAAAAGGGGCTGCAATCGTTCGCCGATCCGTTCCGCCGCCTCCCAATCCCGTTCGCCGGCCGCCACGCACAATTCATGCATCAGCGCCGGCGCGACGTTCGCGGCCACCGACACCACGCCGTCGGCGCCGGCCCTCATCGCCCGGAGACAGCTGCCGTCATCGCCGCTGAACACCAGGAAATCCGGGCCGCAACGCGCACGCAACTCCTCGATCCTCCGCGGGTCGCCCACGGCCTCCTTGACGCCCACGATGCGCGGATGGGCAGCCAGCCGCTCAACCGTGGCGGGAAGCATGTCCACGGCGGTGCGTGACGGCACGTTGTACAGCACGACGGGGATCGCGGAAGCGCTGGCGACCGCCGTGAAGTGGGCTTCCAGGCCCGGCTGCGTCGGCCGGTTGTAATAGGGCGTCACGACCAGCGCCCCGTCGGCGCCCAGTTCGCCCGCCAGCAGCGTTTGCTCGACGGCACGGGCCGTCGACGGGCTTCCGGTGCCGGCCAACACCGGCACGGCGCCGTCGACCTCGCGCACAACCGTGGCCAGCAACTCCCTGAACTCCTGCTGGTTCAGCGTGGCGGACTCGCCCGTGGTGCCGGCGACGACCAGGCCGTCCGACCCCTGCTTCAGATGAAATTCGAGCAACCCGCCCAGCGCCGCGTAGTCCACGCCGCCGCTGTCGGTGAAGGGTGTCACCAGTGCTACGATGCTGCCGCTGAACATGGACCTGTTTCGCTCGGAATTCGGCGTCATGGTACTTGCGGTGCCCCATGCTGACAAGTATGCTGCCGGTGACCCCCGACGGACACGGATTCTGGAGCATCGATGGTAAAGATCGGCAAAAAGGTCGCCAAATTTTCCCTTCCCGCCACTGGTGACAAAACCGTGTCACTCGACGACTTCAAAGGTTCCAAGCTGGTCATTTACTTTTACCCCAAGGACAGCACACCGGGATGCACGCTGGAAGGACAGGACTTCCGGGACTGCTTTCCGAAATTCGAGAAGGCCGGCACCGCCATCCTGGGCGTTTCCCGCGACAGCGTCAAATCCCACGAGAACTTCAAGGCCAAGCAGAATTTCCCGTTTGACCTGCTGTCCGACGCCGACGAAACACTGTGCAGGCAGTTCGACGTCATTCACGAAAAGAACATGTATGGCCGCAAGGTCATGGGGGTAGTCCGCAGCACCTTCCTGATCGACGGCGACGGCATCCTGCGCCAGGAATGGCGCAAGGTTCGGGTAAAGGGGCACGTCGACGAAGTGCTCGCAGCAGCGCAATCGCTCTGATCCCCAACTCATTCGAAGGTCCGAAGGAGCAGTCCGACGATGGGACGCGAGCAACGCCTGTACATCCTTGACACCAACGTGCTGATGCACGACCCCACCGCGATCTTCCGCTTCGAAGAGCATGACGTGTTCCTGCCCATGATGGTGCTGGAGGAACTCGATGCGGCGAAGAAGGGCCTGTCCGAGGTGGCCCGCAACGTCCGCCAGGTCAGCCGCTTCATCGGTGAGATGATGCAGCGTCAGCATGCAACCCGGCTCGATGAGGGCCTGGAATTGCAGGAGCCGGACGGGCTCGAACTGAGCGCCGGCACCGGCCGGCTCTATTTCCAGACCGCCATGCCCGAAAGGCACTCCAGCCTGCTGCGCGACGGCTCCTTTGCCGACAACGAGATTCTCAGCACTGCACTGTCGCTTCAGGACGAGTACCCGGAAAAGTCCATCGTTCTGGTTTCCAAGGACATCAACCTGCGCATCAAGGCGGCCATCCTCGGCGTGCAGGCCGAGGACTATTACAACGACCGGGCGCTGGACGACCTGAGCCTGCTGTATCGCGGCATGCGGCTGCACGGCGAGGATTTCTGGGACGCCCACCCGCAGGTGGAATCCTGGAACGAAGGCGGTCGGGCGCATTACCGCTTCCGCAAGTCGCTGGAAAACAACTGGTACCCCAACCAGTGCGTCGCCATCGGAGACGAAAACGGGGTCGAGGCATTGGTCAAGGGCATGCACGACGATACCGTGATGTTGCGCCTGGTGGACGATTACTATGACGGCCGCAAGAACGTCTGGGGCATCCATGCACGCAATCGCGAGCAGAACTTCGCCCTGAACCTGTTGATGGATCCGGACATCGATTTCGTGACGCTGATGGGCACGGCCGGCACCGGCAAGACCCTGCTGGCGCTCGCGGCCGGATTGGCGCAGACCATGGACGAAAAACGCTACAGCGAGATCGTCGTGACGCGGGCCACGGTGTCGATCGGCGAAGACATCGGCTACCTGCCGGGTACCGAGGAAGAGAAAATGACGCCCTGGATGGGCGCCCTGACGGACAACCTCGAAGTGCTGACCCAGCCCCAGGAGGGCGGCGAATGGGGCCGGGCGGCCACCAACGATCTGCTGGCCAACCGGGTCAAGGTCCGCGCCATGAATTTCATGCGGGGGCGCACCTTCCTGAACCGCTTCGTGATCATCGACGAAGCCCAGAACATCACGCCGAAACAAATGAAGGCGCTGCTCACGCGGGCCGGGCCGGGCACCAAGATGGTCTGCCTCGGCAACGTGGAGCAGATCGACACACCCTACCTCACGGAAACCACATCCGGACTGACTTTCGCCGTGGACCGCTTCAAGGATTGGGCCCATTCGGGCCACATCACGCTGAAACGCGGCGAGCGGTCACGCCTGGCCCATTTCGCCTCTGACGCCCTGTAATCGCGGCTGAAGCCGCTCCTGCCGCGTTGCGCCAACCCGTTGTGGGGGCGGCTTCAGCCGCGATCGCCGGCTGTGGTCGGCGCCTCTTGGCTCCCGGATGGGGCCTCGGAGTCTGCGCTCTCCGCGGCCGGCAACGCTTTCCTGGGCCAGGCATTGATGACGGCCTTCACCAGGGTTGCCAGCGGAATGGCGAAAAAGATGCCCCAGAAGCCCCACAGGCCGCCGAACACCAGGATCGCCAGGATGATGGCGACCGGGTGCAGGTTGACGACCTCGGAGAACATCAGCGGCACCAGCAGGTTGCCGTCGAGGGCCTGGATGATGGCGTAGGCGATCATTACCTGGCCGAAATCCCAGCCCCAGCCGAACTGGAAGTAGGCAACGATCGCAATCGGCAGCGTGGCCACGGCCGCCCCGATGTAGGGCACCAGGACCGAAAACCCGACCATGGTCGCCAGCAGCGCCGCATATTGCAGATCCAGGAACAGGAAGGTCACGTAGGTGACCACGCCCACAATGAAGATTTCGGCCACCTTGCCGCGCACATAATTGGCGATCTGGGCTTCCGCCTCCGTCCAGACGCGATTGGCCAGCGATCGCTCCTGCGGCAGCCGGGCGGCGATCCAGCCGACCATCAGGTCCCTGTCCTTCAGGAAGAAAAAGACCAGCACCGGAACCAGCACCAGGTAGACCACCAGCCCAATGACGCTGCCCACCGAGGCGAGCGACCAGCCGAGCACCTGCTGCCCGAGCCCGGCCACGTCCTGGCCGAGTTGCTTGATCAGGTCCTCGATCTGCGCCTCGGAGATCAGCTGCGGGTAGGCCTCGGGCAGTTGGCGGAGCAGTTCCTGCCCGGTGGTGATGTAGGCCGGAAACTGCTGCACGAGTTGCGTCAACTGGCGCGAAACCAGCGGCACCAGGCCGAAAAACAGGAACACCAGGAGGGTGATGAACAGCAGGAACACCACGATGACGGCCGGCAGCCGGGGCATCCCCAACTTCTGCAGGCGGGCGACGACCGCTTCCAGCAGGTAGGCGATGACGATGCTCGCGAACATGGGAGCCAGCCAGGTGCCCAGCCAGATGACGATCGCGAAGCCGAATACCAGGAACAGTCCCAGTATGACGACCTGCGGATCGGAGAACGATCGCCGGAACCAGTCTCTCAGCAATTCCATAGGTTAAAGGTCCCGGTTCGCCCGGTCGATCCTGGCGCCGTCGTTGCCGCGGGATTCATTGCATGCTTCCAGCCGCGGGACGGTCAGAAGCTCAGGGTCCACATGGCCTCGAGCTCGAACTGCTGGTCGAGTTCGTCGGTGGTCACGCCCAGGACGCTGCCGCCGAAGGCGTATTCAGACGGGGCGTAGGCCGCGTTGAGGTTCAGCCGGCTGCGATCGCCCGTGCGGCGCGAGTAGCCCACGATCATGGCGCTGTTGGCCAGGTCGCCGGACAATGCCCGGCTGAGCAACTGCGAAGATGGCGACGGCTGCGTGCGGGTGCTCAGGTCGACGTGCCACTGCTGATCCTTGCCGTCGCTCCAGGCAAAGCCCACGCTGTAGACGGTGAGGTCCTCCCAGTTGAACGATGGGCTGGTCGAGTCACCCAGCATGGAGAGGAAACGGTTGGGCAGATAGCGGCTGGGGAAGGCGTTGATGTCGCTGTACAGAACGCGCTCCACCGCCACGTTCAGCCAGGACCGTTCGCTGGCCTGCAGCGCCAGGCCAACACGGGCCCGCGCCGGAATGTCCAGGTCGGCCGGCTGTGAGTAAACGCCGCGATAGGCGGCAAACTCTTCCATGTCGATGCGCGACTGGAAGCCGGCGTCGAGCGCGATGCCACTGACCACTTCCTGGCGGACAGCCAGGCGGACGCCCGTGCCGTACCCGGATTCCTGGTAGGGCGAGTAATGTGCGAACGAGTTGGACTGGAACGCCGAGTTGAGCATCGGGTTCTGATCGGGCTTGCTGGCGGCGAACAGGCCCAGGTTGGCGGCGCTGTAGCGCTGGTAGGCAATGACCGCGGACACGCCCAGGATGCCGCTCTCGCCCAGCTGATGCTCGATTCCGGGGGCGAAATACTGCCGCTCGAAGGACGAGCCCTGGTAGACCGTGTCGGGCTCGGCGCCAGGCCACTTGAATTCAGCCGACGACTGCCACTCCAGGTTCAGATTGATCCAGGTTTCCGGCTGCACTTCCAGGTCAGCAGCAAAGTCGGGAAGAATGAGTATTTCGCTGCTCTTGATCCAGGATACGTAAACCGGCTTGACGTCTTCGGGCAACATGAAGTCCGGTGTCAACTCCTGGGCCAGGTATTCCTGCCACGGGCCCAACTCGAACCCGATCACGTAGAACGAGGTCAGCCCGGCGCCACCCGCGGCGAAGCCGGCGACGGGCAAGCCGAAGCCCTGGGCGCCGGCTGTTCCCGACGTCATCCCCATGATGGCTAGGGCGATACTGGCGATCTTCAATCGCAAATTGCTGGCCTGTTGTTGTTAAAGATGCACCTGTTCACGGTGAAATATGGCAGGAATACAACACCTTGTCAACGTTAATCCCCGCCCTGCCCGACATCGCGGCGCCCGCACCGGGGTTTGCGTTCCAACTGCATGTTTTTCAAGAATCTAGCCTGACCCGGGCCGCAACGCTGACTGGCCGCAAAATACCCGGTGGCCATGATGTTCGGCGCCACCGCGTTGCTGGAATGCAACAGCTTCTTGTTCCTCTGGACCACCCGCGCCGCCGGGCACCCTCCTGGCCTGCACAGAGGTCGGGTTATTGCTCAAATGCAACTCACCGGCCGCGGCAGGCCGGCGTAGCGGCAGGCCTGCGTGCCCGGCCCGTCCGGGAACAGGCGGTAGAGATAACGGCTGCTGCCCCGCTCTGGCCCCCACCGCTCGCGCACCATTCGCACCAGCGCGCGCATGGGGGGTTCGATCTCGTACTGCCCGTAATATTCGCGGAACCGCTCCAGAACCAGCCAGTGGTCCTCGGTCAGCTCGATGCCGTCCGCCGCGGCCATGGTCCGCGCCACCGCGGGCGACCAGGCACGCCAGTCGAGCAGATAGCCCTTTTCGTCCACCGCGACGGCGCCGCCGCCCGGGATATGCAGTTCGCGCCCGCTCATGTCCAGGTCAGGCAGTGGCCGTGCTCCGCCAGGAGCGCGCACACGTCAGCATCTTCGGCGACCCGGGCGCCCATTGCCCGCGCACAGGCGCTCAAGCCGTGCGCCTCGAGGTCGGCGGCCGTGAACAGGAAGGTCGGCCAGCCGCCCTCATCGTTCGAAGTGGGAGCGGTCAACAGATGCAGCACACCCGAGTCGAGAAACAGGATCGCGTCGCCCGGCCGGCTCTGCGCCAGGCAATCGTGCAGCGCCCTCCCGCCGGCGGAGGCCACCAGATGCAGGCAGGTGGCCTGTGAGATTGAGGCGTCATCCATCGTTTGCCCTCGACTCTAAACGACCAGCGCCTGCCGGCATCGGCGCCAGCCGGCGCGCATCTGCTCCGGGTCAAGACCCTCCACGGGCATGGCCAGCTCAATGCCGCGACGCTCGCAGCGCCGCAGCCATTCCCGCTCGCCGAACACACGAACTTCGGCCAGGCCCGGCAGTGCGGCCCAGGCCCGGTAGCCCGGCGGCAACAGCGCGGCCGCGCCGTCGCGCTCCGCCGCCAGCTGCAGGAGAGCTGCCCCCAGGAAGTAGACCTCCAGGTCGAAATCCATTGCCGCGGCAGCCAGCGCCAGGTCGAGATCCGCTCGCGGCGCGCGGCGCCCGAAAGGCAGGCCGCGCACGATCAGGGCCAGCCGCCGGTCGACGCGGGCCCCCATCAGAAAGTCACCACGCGATCGCAGGACAGCGAAAGTTCGAGGACTTCGGCCAGGCCGGTCTCGCGAAACCCCTCCGCGGGCGGTTCCGCCAGCCGGCGCTGGGCGGCCGACGAACACAACAGCAGCGGCACGCCCGCGTCGCGGTGCAATTCCAGCCAGCCTGCGTGCAGGTTGGGGGTGCCGCCATCCGCGGCCCGGCCGGGGATCGACTGGTAGACGCCCTCGTCACGGAAGAAGATGGCCGCGACATGCAGCCCCCCGGCAAGCATGGCCCGCACGAGGCGCCAAGCGGTTACGCCGAGGCTGCTGCCCCACGGGCTTACGTTGACGATGACGAGGACCTTCACGTTAAACTGGTGCGGAGAACCGCCTGGCAATGTGATTGTCGAAGTGGAGACGAGAAAGTCTCGGGGAAAGTATGTCCACGGTCAAGTCCACATCAAAACTGACGCTCCGGCTGGCGCTGGCGCTGGTGACCGCCTGTGTCAGCATGGGCAGCGTCGCTCAAACCGAGCAACTGGACCTGCCCGACATGGGGGCCTCGGCCGAGAGCATCCTGTCCCGCAAGGAAGAGGAGGAGTACGCAAAGGCGCTGGTTCGCCAGATGCGCGCCTATGAGGTGTTGGTCGAAGACCCGCTGATCAGCGACTATTTCGAAGCCATGGGGTACCGGCTGGCCTCGAACAGCAACAGGCCCGACAAGCCGTTTACCTTCGTGGTGCTCAACCAGCCCGTGGTCAATGCGTTCGCGGCGCCGGGCGGCGTCATCGCCCTGTATACCGGCCTGATCCTGGCCGCCGACGATGAAAACGAGATCGCCGGCGTGCTTGCGCACGAAATCGCGCACATCACGCAACTGCACCTGTACCGCGCCCTGGAGAACCAGCAGGCGATGACGATCCCGATCGCGCTCGCGATGCTCGGCCTGGTGTTGGCCGGTGGCGGCAGCGGCGAGGCCATCCAGGGCGCCCTCATTGGCGGCCAGGCCGCCGCGCAACAGGCCAGGATCTTCTTCACCCGCCAGAACGAATACGAGGCGGACCGCATCGGGATTTCGACCATGTCCCGGGCCGGCTACGACCCGGCGGGCATGGGGGAATTCTTCGAAAAGATGGGCCGCATCACGCGGTCGATGGGCGAAGGGCCGCCGGAGTATCTCCGCACCCACCCGGTGTCCGTCAGCCGTATCGCGGAAGCCGACAACCGGGCCCAGAACATGCCGAAGCCGCAGCCGTCGGACGGCAAGGACTTCTACCTCGTGCAGGCCCGCCTGCGCGCACTGGGCGAGAAGGTCCCCGACACCGCGCTGCAATGGTTCGAGCACCGCATGGACCGCGCCGACGTCGGCCAGGCCGAGACCGACGCGCTGTTCTACGGCATGGCGATCGCGCGGCAGCGCAAAGGCGAATTCGACGAGGCCCGTAAACTGCTGCATAACCTGCTCGACCGCGACAGGCATCTCGCCTACGAATTGCAACTCGCCAGCCTCGATCTGGACGCCGGCAACGACGCCGCGGCCATCGACCAACTCGCCGCCCTCTACCACGCCTTCCCCGGCAACCACGCCATCTCCATGCAATATGCGGAAGCGCTGCTGAAGAAGCGCGACCCCGACCAGGCCGAGACCGCCGCGGTCGTGTTGCGCCAGCAGTTGCTGAGCCGTTCGGGCGACCCGCGGCTTTACGAGCTCTACGGCCGCGCTTCCAACCTGGCCGGCGACCAGGTGCGGGCCAAGGAGGCCATCGCCGAGTCGTACTATCTGCGCGGCGGAATCCACGAAGCGGCCATGCAACTGCAGGAACTGGTCGGCCGCGACGACCTCGACTACTACCAGCGCGCCCGCATCACCGCCCGCATCAACGAATTGCGCCTGGAACTGGCCAAGCTCGGCCTGGAAGAAGAATGAACTGAAATAATTCTGTCATCTACATCAATATAATGGTGTGGACAAAGCCGAGTCGGAAACTCAAGTGAGCAAGAGCCAACCGCGCGTATTGGTCGTGGACGATGAGAGCGCCATTCGCGAGATGATCCGCTATGCCCTCGAGCGGTCCGGGATGCAGGTGGACACCGCCGGCGACGCCCAGGAAGCGCTCCTGCGCATCAGCGAGAGCCGTCCCGACATCATCCTGATGGACTGGATGATGCCCGGCGTGAACGGCCTCGAACTGACCCGCCGACTGCGCAGGGATTCCTATACCGAGGACATCCCGATCATCATGCTCACGGCCAGGATCACCGAGGACGACAAGGTGGCCGGCCTGGAAGCCGGCACCGATGACTACGTCATAAAGCCGTTTTCGCCCCGTGAACTGCTGGCGCGCATCCGCGCCGTTCTGCGCCGCAGCAGCCCGGCCGACGATGAGGGGTTCCTGGTGGTCGGCGGCCTTACGCTGGATACCGTCGCGCGCAGAATCCTGCAGGACGGCGAGGAGATCCGCATGGGGCCCACCGAGTACCGTTTACTCGAGTTTTTCATGACGCACCAGGGCCGCGCCTACAGCCGCTCCCAAATACTGGATCACGTCTGGGGCGCCAACGCCTACCTCGAGGAACGGACGGTGGACGTCCACATACGGCGCCTGCGCAAGGCGCTCGAGCCCCACGGGAGCAGCGAATATTTGCAAACGGTGCGCGGACATGGCTATCGTTTCCTGGCGACGGGCTGAGCGCCCGCGCCAGGACCCGCGCATTGGCGAATAGGCTGCCCGCCGAGCCGGCGACACCAACCTGGAAACGAAGCCATGGCTGCTCGAAGTTGGAAGGTTCATGCAGGCAGACTGCTCCTGGCGGCAGTCGCGGTCATGCTGGCCGGTTGGTTGCTCGGGCATCCCTGGGCAGTGGCCGGCGCCTGCGTCCTCGCCTACCTGGCCTGGCACCTGGCGAATCTCTGGCGACTGTACCAATGGCTTCAGCGCCCGGGGGCGAAGGTCCCCGAAAGTTACGGCATGTGGTCCGATATTTACGAGCGAATCGCCACCCTGGAAAAAGAGAACCAGCAGCAGAGAAAACGCTACCAGGGCATGCTCGGGGAATTCAGGGAGCTGACGGATGCGTTCCCGGACGCCACACTGGTCGTCGACCGGCACCGCAACATCACCTGGTTCAACCAGGCGGCAAGGAAACTGCTGGATTTGCGCAGCCCGGAGGACCTGGGCAAACCGGTGACCAACCTGCTGCGCGGCCCCGATTTCGCCAACTGGCTGGCAGTGCAGGAGCGCGTAAAAAGCCCGCTCGAGATGCCTTCGCCCAGGACGGACAACATCTGGCTGAGCGTAAGCGCCTTCGCCTTCCAGGAAGACCAGCGGCTGATCGTATTGCGCGACAACACCGAGGTTCACAACGTGGAACAGATTCGAAGAGATTTCGTGGCCAACATTTCCCATGAATTGAGGACGCCGTTGACGGTGCTGCAAGGCTACCTCGAAATGCTGCATGACCACGAGTCCACGGAGGTCAACTCCGCCGCGGGCAGAATGCTGGCGCAGACCGCGCAGATGCAGGCCTTGCTCGATGATCTGCTGGAACTCTCCCGCCTGCAAAGCGACGAAATCGAGGGCGAAGAGGAGGTCGTCGATGTACCTGCCATGCTCATGCAATTGAAGGAGCAGGCCGACGAACTGAGCCGCGGCCGCCACACGCTGGTGTTCGAAGTGAATCCGGGCCCCTGGCTGTCGGGAGTGGCCAGCGACCTCGAGAGCGCCTTCGGCAACCTGATTTCCAACGCCATCAAGTACACCCCGGAGGGCGGCACGGTGACCGTCGCGTGGCGCGACGGGAAAAAAGGCCCGCAACTGATCGTTCGGGACACGGGCATCGGCATCCCCAGTCGCGACCTGCCCCGGCTCACGGAACGCTTCTACCGCGTGGGTTCGGACCGTGCCCGCCGGACCGGCGGCACCGGTCTCGGCCTGTCCATCGTCAAGCACGTGCTCAACGCGCACCAGGCCACCCTGACCATCGAAAGCGAACTCGGGGAAGGCAGCCGCTTCACCTGCACCTTTCCCAGGGACAGGAGCCGCCCCGAAGCCGGCGGCGACGCGAAGGCCGGGTTGTAACCAAACCGTCACACGGCCCTTCTAACCTATGCTGCAATCGGCCGGCGCCCGTTCGGCCCGCCAACACGTGTTTCAGGAGAACAGCAAATGACCTCATTCATTCACCGGATCTTCCTAATTGTCCTGATTGCCCTGGTCCCTGCCGTCCTGCCGGCTCAGGTCCAGGTCGACGAGTCCCTTCCGGACTATCAGAAGACCAGCGGCGTCTCCGGCAACCTGTCCAGCGTGGGATCGGACACGCTGGCCAACCTCATGACCTTGTGGGCCGAGGAGTACAAGCGGGTCTACCCGAACGTCAACGTACAGATCCAGGCCGCAGGTTCTTCGACCGCGCCGCCGGCCCTGACCGAGGGTACTTCGAACCTCGGCCCGATGAGCCGCCTGATGAAGGACAACGAAGTTCAGGCTTTCGAACAGCGGCACGGCTACAAGCCGACCCCGGTCGCCGTGGCCATCGACGCGCTGGCCGTGTTCGTTCACAAGGACAACCCCATTGCAGGGTTGACGCTGCAGCAAACCGACGCGATCTTCTCCTCCACCCGCACCTGCGGCGGCGCCGAGGATATCGTCAACTGGGGCCAACTGGGCCTGGGCGGGGCCTGGGCCTCGCGCGGAATGCAGCTTTACGGCCGCAACTCCGTGTCCGGGACCTATGGCTATTTCAAGCAGCACGCCCTGTGCAAGGGTGACTTCAAGAACACCGTGAACGAACAGCCCGGCTCGGCCTCGGTCGTGCAGTCGGTGAGCGCCTCCGTGAATGGCATCGGGTACTCGGGCATCGGCTATACCACATCATCAGTGCGGGCGGTGCCGCTGGCCATCGATCCGGGCAAACCCTTCGTGGATGCCACACCGGACAACGCGATCAACGGCAGTTATCCCCTGGCCCGGTTTCTCTACGTCTACGTCAACAAGGAGCCCGGCAAACAGCTGGATCCGATCACCCGGCAATTCCTGACCATGGTGCTGTCCCGGCAGGGCCAGCAGGTCGTCATCAAGGACGGCTACATACCCTTGCCGGCAACGGTCGCGGAACGCGAATTGGCCCGCATCAACTGATCGCGGACCCACGGCCGATCACAGCGAGACCCCGGCTCCGGCCGGGGTTTTTGTAACAGTCCAACCTGACCCCCGTCAGCTCTGACGCAAAATCGTCACATAACTGTCACAGAACTGAAATAGACTCCGTCGCGGGACTAGCCCGGCAAACAACCCGCTCTCAATTCACGGAGATACCCTTATGAACAAGCTGACAGCCGCACTCGGCTTGAGCGTCCTTCTATTCAGCGCACCGGCGACCGCTCAGGTCAGTGAAGAGGAAATAGAAGCCCTGCGTGTGCAGGTCGAACTCCTGACCCGGAGGCTGGACCAACTGGAGCGGCAGAACCAGGAACTTTCGCAGTCGCTGCAGGCCGCGCAGGCCGCCCCCGGAAACACTGTCACCGGACAACCGGCGGCCGCCGCCAGCGACGAACTCGACGAGCGGATCGACAAGGCCGTGGCCGAACAGGTCGGTGAACGGATGGCGGCCGTCTCCTGGGCCGAGCGGATGCGTTGGAAGGGCGACTTCCGTTATCGCTACGAAAACATCGACGAGGAAGGCAAGGACGGCCGCAACCGCAACCGCATTCGCGCCCGTGCCGCCCTGGAGGCGGATGTGACGCCCACCGTGAAGGTCGGCCTGGGCCTGGCCACCGGCGGTGACGACCCGGTCTCGGCCAACGTGACGCTGGGCGGCGGTGGCTCCAAGAAGGACATCAACCTCGACCTGGCCTATTTCGACTGGTCGGGCCTGAGCAATACCCGCGTGATTGGCGGCAAGTTCCAGAACTTCCTGGTCAAGCCGCAGAAGACCGCCCTCCTGTGGGATGGCGACTGGCGCCCGGAGGGCCTCGGCATCGTGTGGAGCAACGACACCTTCTTCGCCCAGGGCCTCGGCACCTGGCTGGAAGGAGACAGCCGCAATTCGACCGAATTCGGCTGGGTGGCCCAGGCCGGCGTCAAGCTGAAAGTGGGCGATACCGGCAAGCTCATGTTCGGCGGCGGCTATGCCGAATTCAACATCGCCGGAAGAACCCCGGTGTATGGCGATCCCGACGATTTCTTCGGCAACACGTTCGTGCGCGACCCGGTCTCCGGAAACCTCGTTTTCGCGTACGACTACCACGAGATCGAAGCGTTCGCCGAATACAGCCTGGCCGTGGCCGGGCGGCCGCTGGCGTTCTTTGCCGACTACGTGGTCAACACCGATGCCAACGACAACGACACCGGCTACCTGTTCGGCGCTAAATTCGGTTCAGCCAAGGCGAAAGGCACCTGGGATCTCGCGTATTTCTACCAGAAACTGGAGGCGGACGCCGTGGTCGGACTGGTGACGGATTCCGACTTTGGCGGCGGCGGAACCGACGCCAAGGGCCATGTCATTTCGGGCGCCTACGCCTTTCACGACAACTGGAACTTCAAGGCAACCTACTTCATCAACGAAATCGACCTGGCATCGGGCAGTCCCCGGGATTTCGACCGGCTCATGCTGGACCTGAATTTCAAGTACAAGTAATTCGGACGGCAGGCTGCGAACACAGCCGATCGCATCAATCGACGGGCCGGATTCCGGCCCGTCTTTTTCATGCCGGGACCGGCAAATGCACGCGACTGAGCTAAACTACCTCCCTGATGAATAGCCCGGAACGCAGCGATACCTTTGCGGCCATCGACCTCGGCAGCAACAGTTTCCACCTGTTGGTGGCGCGGCGTGATCACGGCGAACTCCGCGTGCTCGATCGAATCAAGGACATGGTCAGGCTGGGTGGCGGGCTGGACACGGAAGGCCGACTCGACCCCGCGGTGCAGGACCGCGCTTTCGCCAGCCTGGCCCGCTTCGGCCAGCGATTGCGCGGGATCCCGCAGGACAACCTGCGAGCGGTCGGGACGCAGACGTTTCGCCGGATGAAAAACGCCAATGCCTTCCTGATGATCGCCGAGACGGCCCTTGGCTGCAGTATCGACATCATCGCCGGCCGCGAGGAAGCCCGGCTGATCTATCTCGGCGTCATCCAGGGCGTGGCCGGTCACGAAGACCGCCGCCTGGTCATCGATATCGGCGGCGGAAGCACCGAACTGGTTATTGGCGAAGGCGCAAAACCGCTCGAGATGGAGAGCATGCAGTATGGTTGCGTGTCCATCACCCGGCGTTTTTTCGGCGACGGCGTGCTCAACAGGGCGCGCTGGCACGAGGCCAAGCGTTCCGTGCTGGCCGAATTGCAGGAATTGCGCCTGCGCTACCTTGCGGTCGGCTGGGACTCGGCCATCGGTTCCTCCGGCACGATCCGCGCCGTCGAGGAGATTTGCCGGCGGCTCGGCTGGGTGGAGCGGGGCATCACCGCCGATGCCCTGCAGATGCTCGCCGATCGCCTGCTGCGATTCGAAACCATCGACGCCGTCAGCCTGCCCGGCCTGTCGGACCGCCGTCACCCCGTTCTGGCCGGCGGCCTCGTGATCTTGCAGGCGTGCTTCGAAGCACTCGAGATCGCCACGCTCAAGGTGTCGCCCTTCGCACTGCGGGAGGGCGTGCTTCAGGACATGCTCGGCCGCCTCGAGCATCGCGACCCGCGTGACAAGACGGTGGAGTCCTTCATGTCGCGTTACAGCGTGGACATGGCGCAGGTCGCGCGTGTCAAGCGAACCGCGCTGGCGGCCTGGGACCGGATCGCCGAAGGCATGTTCCTGCGGCCGATCCATCGCCAACTGCTGGGGTGGGCTGCAGATCTTCACGAAGCCGGTCTGAGCGTGTCGCACAGCCGGTATCAACTGCACTCCGGGTACCTCGTGGAGAACTCCGACATGCCCGGCTTCACCCGCCAGGAGCAGCTGTTTCTGGCCGCCCTGGTGCGCTACCATCGCCGTTCGATCCCACGTGAATTCACCGATACGTTGCCAACCCGGTTGCACGCGCCGTTGCGCATGACCCTGATGTGCCTGAGGTTCGCCTGCATACTGTGCCGCAGCCGCGACGACGAGGCCATCCCGGGATTCCGGCTCAGCGGCGCCGATAACACGATGACAGCCGATTTCCCGCCCGACTGGGTTGCCGTGCACCCCCTCACCCTGTTCGACCTGAAGCAGGAAGCCAGGGATCTCAAGGCCATCGGCCTGCAGTTCCGGGTCGAGCCGGAGAGTTCGTGAACGGGCCGCGGACCGCGCCCTCCTGGCGCCCCGGCGCGTCGCGGCACGCAATCGAATCCCGCGCCCACCTGCTGGCCGCCATTCGGACCTTCATGGCCGCGCGGGAGGTCCTGGAAGTGGAGTCGCCGATTCTGAGCCGGGCCGGGACCTGCGACCCCAATATCCTGGCCATGTCCACCGACAGCGCCAGCAAACGCTACCTGCGCACGTCCCCGGAGTACGCGCACAAGCGCCTGCTGGCCTCCGGCCACGGCCACATCTATGAAATAGCGCGCGTGTTCCGCGCCGGCGAGCAGGGCCGGCTGCACAACCCCGAGTTCACCCTGCTCGAGTGGTACCGCACAGGCTTGGGCTACCTGGAACTGGCCGCGGAAGTTCTCGAACTGATCCGTTTCTGCGGTTCCGGATTCTGCGATGGTTGGGATGAGCACTGGTTCACCTACCGCGATATTTTCCGGCGCCACATCGGCCTGGACCCCTACCAGTGCTCGGAGACCGACTTGTCCAATTGTGCCGCCGAGCGGGGAATCGTCTCGGGCCCGCTGGACCAGATGCAGTGGCTGGACCTGCTGTTCGCAGAGGTCGTGCAGCCGGCCCTGCCCGGCGAGAGCCTGACCGTCGTGCACGATTTCCTGCCGGAGCAGGCCGCGTTGGCCCGCGTCCGTCCCGGCGACCCGCCCGCGGCCGAGCGGTTCGAGGTATTCGTGGGCCAGATGGAGTTGGCGAACGGCTACCAGGAACTTACCGACGCCGATGAGCAGTTGCGCCGATTCGAGCGTGAGAACCGGCTGCGCGCGATTCGGGGGGACGAACCGATGCCCGTCGACTCCCGGCTGGTCGCCGCCCTTCGGCATGGCTTGCAGGAATGCAGCGGCGTGGCGCTGGGCGTGGACCGGTTGTTGATGTCGATCCTGAAACTCGAGCATATCGGGGCGGTGCTCGCCTTCGACGCCGAGCGGGCCTGAGCCGCACCAGGCGCGCGCTGCGCGCCGGGATTCTCAGGCCGCTTGCGCGGCCGGCAGGTTGATTTCGACGACCAGGCCGCCGTCGGCCGCGTTGCGCGCATCGATCGTGCCACCGTGGCGGCGCACGGCGTTGGCGGCTATCGACAGGCCAAGTCCATGCCCGCCGGTGCCGCGGTCCCGGGATTCCTGGACGCGGTAGAACGGCTCGAATATCTTCTTCAGTTCATGCTCGGGGACTCCGCCGCCGAAATCGCGCACGCGGATCATCAAATGCGACTTCTTCCGCTGCGCATCGAGCGTCAGCAATACGCCGCGATCGGGATCGGTATGGCGCAGGGCGTTACGCACGATGTTTTCGACGGCTCGCCATACCAGTTCCCGATCGCCGTGAAAAAGACAGGGGCCCGCCGGCTGCCAGGCGATGCCGGGCTTGCCCTCCGGGACCTCGTAGTTCACCACCTCGACCAGGTCCGTGAGCAACTCGGTGAGATCGACGTCCTCGTCCAGGCCGGCCGCCGACCCGGAGGACTCGCGCAACAGGCCCAGCACGTCGTTGACCAGGATCTCCAGCCGCTCGCTCTCCAGGCCGATCCGCTCGATTTCCGATGCGATGTGCCCCGCCCCCTTCTTGCGCGCGATCTCGAGCGCGACGCTGAGGCGGGCCAGGGGCGAGCGCAGTTCGTGGCTGACGTCCTGCAGCAGCCGCCGGTTCGCGATCTGCATGGCTTCCAGGCGGGCGGCCATGGCGTCGAAATCAGCTGCCAGTTGGCCGATTTCGTCCTGCCGGGCGGGAATGCCGGGGCTGACGCGGGTCGCCAGGTCGCCGGCGGCGATCTTGCGGCTGGCGCTGCGCAGGGCCTCCAGCGGAGTGGCCAGCGAGCGCGCCAGGAAAAAGCTGATGACGGCGCTGATCAGCGCAGCCGCGGCGAGGCGCAGGGCGGTGCCCTCCGGGCCCGGGGCGAGGATCGTGCTGGGCGGCGCGCGACTGACCGTATACATCCGGTAGGTCACGCCGGCCCGGTCCTCGAACACCGACATGCTCATGGCCGTGCGCCGGTCGGTCAGCTGCTGCAGCGCCGCGTCACGGCCCAGCACTTCCCTGCCGCTTTCATCGACGACGTAGATGTGTCCGCGCGTCATGCGGGGGATGCTCAGGAGCTCGTCCCGAAGCCCCTTGCGGCCGTCCATTTGCAGCGCCTGCTGGGCGCGTTGCGCGATCCGGAACATGCCCCGATCGAAACTGTCGGCCGGCTGTTCGGCCCATTGCTCGCGCGCCAGCTTGTCGTTGAGCCAGCCGATCGCCGCCGAGAAGCCGACGATGCTCAGCCACAGGGTGAGGAAAATCTTCCAGAAGAGTGAGTGCACGGCGTCCGGCCCGGCGCGTGGCCGCCTCAGGCGACCCGGTACTGGTAACCGATGCCCCGGATGGTCTCGATGCGATCCTCGCCGGCGGGGTCCGGACCGAGCTTGCGCCGCAGGTTGCTGACGTGCATGTCCACGCTGCGGTCATGGGGCACCGGTTCGCGGCCCAGGGCCGATACGTAGAGGTCACGCTTGCTGACCACCTCGCCGCGGTGCTGCAACAGCACCAGCAGGATGCTGAACTCGGTACTGGTCAACTCGACCGGCTCGCCGGACTTGCGCAGCGTGCGGTTGCCCTGGTTCAATTCGAGGTCGTCCAGCGAGATCAGCCCGTGGTCGGCCGGGCTTTGTGCCCGCCGCATCACGGCCCGGATCCTGGCCAGCAGCTCGCGCGGATTGCAGGGCTTCGGCACGTAGTCGTCCGCGCCCAGTTCCAGGCCCAGGATGCGATCCAGGTCGTCGCCCCGAGCGGTCAGCATGATGACCGGGATCCGGCTTTCCTTGCGCAGTTCCCTGAGCACGTCCATGCCGTTCATTTCCGGCATCATCACGTCGAGCACGACGAGGTCCACTCCCGGCTGGCGCAGCTGGTCCAGCGCCGCGACGCCATTGTGGGCCAGGCGCACCCCGAAGCCCTCCGACTCGAAGTATTCCTTCAGCAGGCCACAGAGTTCGGTGTCGTCGTCCGCCAGCAGTAGGGTGCTTTGCATATTGATTCCGTCGCTGTTTGAAGCATTCTAACCGACGGACACCATTCTAAAAAAAAAGGCGTACCGCGGTGCGCCTTTTTTCATGGCAACCGAGACGCTCGAACTCAGGCCGGGCGCTTCCCCTGATCGCTCGCGATATTGACGACGGCGTCGTCGACCTCGGTATGGCGAATGTCACGGCCGTGCACCAGGTAAAAAATGTACTCGGCGATGTTGCCGCAGCGGTCGCCCATCCGCTCCATGGCCCGGGCGGCCCACAGGATATTGAGCACGCGGGGGATCGACTTGGGGTCTTGCGCCATGTAGGTCATCAACTGGCGCGTGATGGACACGTACTTGACGTCGACCCGGTTGTCGGACTTGACCACCCGTACGGCGGTTTCCACGTCCAGGCGGGCGAAGGCATCCAGGACCATCCGCAGCATCTCGCGCACCAGGTTGCCCATGTGCTCGAGTTCGTGCCGGACGTCCTCGGCCATGGCTCCGTTCAGCTCCTCCTGCACCATCCGCGCGACGCGTTTGGCTTCGTCCCCGATCCGCTCCAGGTCGGTGATGGTCTTGATCACCGCCATGACCAGCCGCAGGTCGGATGCAGCCGGCTGCCGGCGCGCCACGATCCGCGTGCACTCCTCGTCGATATCCACTTCCAGCGAGTTGACGCGATAGTCGTCCTTGACGACCTGCTTGGCCAGCCGGGTGTCGCCCTCGACAAGGGCCTTGACGGCTCTGCCGAGTTGTTCCTCGACGATGCCGCCCATCTGCAGCACCTTGTTGCGGATGTCTTCCAGTTCCTCGTTGAACTGGCGGGAAATGTGATGCCCGAGATTCAGGTTGTCCTTGTTCGATCCCATATTCGATCCTTTCCGCTCCCAACTCAGCCGTAGCGACCGGTGATGTAGTCCTCGGTGCTCTTTTCCACCGGGTTGGTGAAGACCTGGTCGGTGTCGCCGTACTCGACCAACTCACCGAGATACATGAACGCCGTGCGGTCTGAGACACGCGCGGCCTGCTGCATATTGTGCGTCACGATGATGATCGTGTATTGCTGTTTCAATTCGTGAATGAGCTCTTCGACCTTCAGCGTCGAAATCGGGTCCAGCGCCGAACAGGGTTCGTCGAGCAGGATTACCTGCGGCTGCACGGCGATCGCGCGGGCGATGATCAGCCTTTGCTGCTGGCCGCCCGACAACCCGAAGGCCGGCTCCTGCAGGCGGTCCTTGACCTCGTCCCAAAGCGCGGCGCCCCGCAGCGCCCATTCGACCGTCTCGTCCAGCACGCGGCGCTTGTTGATCCCCTGGATGCGCAACCCGTAGGCCACGTTTTCGTAAACCGACTTGGGAAACGGGTTCGGCTTCTGGAACACCATGCCGACGCGGCGGCGCAGTTCCGCTACGTCGACCTTCTTCTTGTTGATGTTCTTGCCGGCGATCAGAATCTTGCCTTCCACGCGGCAGCCGTCGATCAGGTCGTTCATGCGGTTGAAGCAGCGCAACAGGGTCGATTTGCCGCAGCCGCTGGGGCCGATGAAAGCGGTGACCTGCCGGTCCGGAATGTCCAGCTGAATGTCCTTCAGCGCCTGCACATCGTCGTAAAACAGGTTGAGGCCCTTGACCCGGACCGTCGCCTCGCGGGCGAACGCCGGTTGCGGCGGCGATTCCGTCGCCGCGAGGCTTTCCAGGCTGAGTTGGGTCGAATCGTTCACGCTTCCATTCCTCTGTATTTTTCGCGCAGGCCGTTACGCACGTGAATAGCCACCATGTTCAGAAGGAGTATGACCAGCACCAGCAGCAGGGCGGTAGCATAAACCAGGGGCCGCGCGGCCTCCACGTTGGGGCTTTGAAAGCCCACGTCATAGATGTGAAAGCCCAAATGCATGAATTTGCGCTCGAGATGCAGGAAGGGATAGTTGCCGTCCATCGGCAGCGCCGGCGCCAGTTTCACCACGCCCACCAGCATCAGGGGCGCCACTTCGCCGGCTGCGCGCGCCACCGCCAGGATCAGGCCGGTCATGATTCCCGGGCTGGCCATGGGAATGACGGTTCGCCACAGGGTCTCCCACTGGGTCGCGCCGAGCGCCAGGCTGCCCTCGCGAATGGAACGCGGAATGCGCGACAGGCCCTCCTCGGTGGACACGATCACCACCGGCAGGGTCAACAGCGCCAGGGTCAGCGAGGCCCAGAACAATCCGCCCGTGCCGAACGTCGGCGACGGCAGGGCCGCCTCGAAAAACAGGCGGTCGATGCTGCCGCCCAGCGTGTACACGAAGAAGCCCAGGCCGAACACGCCGTAGACGATCGAAGGGACGCCGGCCAGGTTGTTCACGGCGATCCTGATGGTTCGCGTCAGCAGACCCTGTTTCGCATACTCTTTCAGGTACACGCCGGCTACGACGCCGAAGGGCGTGACCACCACGGTCATCAGCAGGACCATCAGAATGGTGCCGAATATGGCGGGGAAAATCCCACCCTCGGTGTTCGCCTCGCGCGGATCCTCGGAAATGAAGGACCAGACCCTGTGAAAATAATGCGCCAGTTGTCGCGGCAGGTTCATCGCGTTGGGCTTCCAGGCGTCGATGATCGTATGCAGCGGCAGTTCGACCTCCCGGCCGCCGCCGGTCTGCATGATCACCGAGTCCCGCCGGATGGCCTCGTTCAACGCGAACAGCTGATCTTCCAGCCCCCGGTATTCTTCTTCCAGCGCCTGCCGCTGGCGATCAATGGCGGTGTACGCCTCCGGGTCCGCGACGCCTTCGAGTTCCAGTTCACGCCCGGCCAGGCGCAACCGCTCCATGCGGTAGTTGACGCTGCCGATCGCGCCCTGCTCGAGGTCGCCGATCTGCTCGCGCAGTCCGTTCGCGCGATCCAGCAACTCCTGGAACTTCGTCCAGACGTCCTGGCTTTCCAGCAAAGCGCCGTCCTGCTTGAGGCCGATGACGCGCCCGAAGAACGTACCCCATTCTTCGCGTTCGAGCACGGCCAAGCTCAGCGGCCGGGTCTGCTGCACGATGGCCGGCTCCAGTATCCACCGAAAGTCCTGCCCGCCAAGGTCCCGGTTGCCGGTCTTGAGCAGCAGGCGTTCGACCGTTTCCACCCCCGGCTCGACCGTGAGGCCGGACTCGACCAGCCGCGAGGCCCGCACGCGCTCGGAGTCACGTAACTGGCCGGTCAGCGTCACCCGGGAGCCATCGACCTCCTGGTAGACGATTTCGTGCACGGCGGCCGGCCAGAAGTGGCCCATGCCGCGAGCCGCGATCAGCAGCAGGAGGCCGACCACCAGCAGAATGCTGGCGCTGACCGCGGCGGCGTTCAGCCAGACCCAGGGGGCGCCGCTTTTGATCCATGTCCTCATTTCGCTCATGGCGGCAGACCTACAGCGAACTGTACTTTTCGCGCAGGCGCTGGCGAACCAGCTCGGCGCCGGTGTTGACGACGAATGTGAACAGGAACAGAACCAGCGCGGCGAGGAAGAGGATCCGGAAGTGGCTGCTGTTCACTTCGGATTCCGGCATTTCGACAGCAATGTTCGCGGCCAGCGTGCGCATCCCTTCGAACAGATTCCAGTCCATGATCGGT
>Ga0209536_100003129_pt1 | contig 26743 bp, 18 predicted proteins | sample DeeMarSeWOR28_12_FD_187461 | JGI IMG/M metagenome (GOLD analysis project Ga0209536, IMG submission 187461) | Marine sediment microbial communities from White Oak River estuary, North Carolina - WOR-2-8_12 (SPAdes) (version 2) | ecosystem: Environmental > Aquatic > Marine > Intertidal zone >...
CCTTTTCACCCAATGGGTGAAATCTGAAAATTCCTGACCTTGATCAATATAGTCTTCAATTTCAATCACTTGCAAACTTTGAACTCTGAACCTGGAACTTTGAACCGATCAGTTTAGATTTAAATTAATTCAGTCGACATCAGCCTTTGGTAGCACCCAGCGTCATACCCTTGATCATCTGACGTTGAGCAAAAAGAGCAACGAGAATTACCGGTGCCATAATGGTAACCCCCGTGGCTGTGAACGGTCCCCACAGGCTTTCTTCAGTGGTTAAAAAACTAAAAATGGCAACCGGAACCGTTTTAGTTCTACTCCCGGTTAATACGACCGCATATAAAAATTCATTCCATGATTCAATAAAGGCAAAAATTGCTGTTACACCGACTCCTCCCCATGCAGTCGGCAGCACGACCCTAAAAAATGCGATAAACGGAGAAGCGCCGTCAATCGCAGCGGATTCTTCCAGTGAAACTGGAAGATCCTGAAAATATGTAATCATCAGCCAAATACTGAACGGCACCGTCAATGTCATGTGAATCGCTATGAGACCGATATAACTGTCCAGCATTTGAGTTCGGCTGAGTATAAAAAAGTAGGGAATTATTAGACCGATGGGTGGTGCCATCTGAGATATTAAAGCAAAAAAAGACAATTGGTTGCGCAACCTAAAGGTCACCCTTGAAAAGGCGTATCCGGCTGGAACCGCCACTAGTAGGGTTAATATGGTTGTAGCTGATGCTATTAATATGCTGTTCAGCGTACCGTGAGTAATATCACCGGTGCGCAAAAACGCCTCGATATAATGCTCGACGGTTGGATTAAAAAAAATCTTGGGCGGCAGTGTAAAAATATCTGTCCGAGTCTTGAGAGATGTAATGATGACCCAAATCACCGGAAATGCCCAGGTTAAAATCATTAGGGCAAACAGGACATACTTTACAGCAGTCCCGATCCATTTTACGGTTTCATGATGTTGACCTTGTTTCGCCATATCAATTGTCCTCACATCAGCCTATACTCGACCGGCGCATTCTGAAAAAGATTAGCGAAATTCCAACTGTAATACAGAGCAACACAGTTCCTAAAGCAGCTCCGTAACCAAGATCGAGAGAGTTAAATGATACTCGGTATGTATAAAGGTTTAAGATTTCAGTTGCCGTTCCTGGCCCACCGCCCGTGGCCGAAAATATTGCCGCAAATGCGCGCAGGGCAATCATCGTTCGAAAGATGATAACAATCACGATGGCCGGCCTCAGCATAGGAAGAATAATATAACGAAACCGCTGCCATGACGTACGGGTGTCCAGAAGAGCCGCTTCCAGGGGTTCTTGGGGTATGGCGTTTAAGCTTGCCAAAAATACAAGAAAAGCAAAAGGAGTCCACTGCCAGGTATGAATTATTATAACGGATATCAGGGCCCATGACGGATCAACCAGCCAAGGCTTCGATCCAAAGCCGAGCAAAATCGAGACATAGTCAAGAATGCCGTATTCCGGAGTCAGGATCAATGTTCGCCAGGCGAGACCTACAACCACCGGTGCTAATATCATTGGCAGGAGAACGCTGACTCGCAACAAACCCTGCCCGCGGAATCCACGAAAAAAGGCCATAGCCAGTCCCAACCCTACGATAACTTGCAGAACAACGGTGATGCCCGTATAAATTGCCGTCAGTTGAATTGAATACCAGAAGCGCCCGTCGGTAACCATTTCAAGATAATTTTCGAATCCGATCCAGCCATTATCCAAAGGATACGTTAAATCTATCCGAAAACAGCTCATCAGCAGCAACGAAGCGAGGGGAACAGTTGTAACCAGGATAAGAAAGATCATCCCTGGTGAAATCATCGCATAACCAAACCGTTCCCATTGCTTCTGATACCCTGCTTTCTTGCGGTTGAATGTCGTAGACATATCGGTCGCCTGAATTTTATTGATTTTGAGGGGAAAACCGATCACCGGTTTTCCCCGAATGCAACCCAGAGCTAGGCTCGTTTCATGACTTTCGCAATTTCGGCGTTGGCATCATCTAAGGCCTGCTTGGGAGTTTTTTGTTTGACCAGTGCCGCCTGGATGGCCACTGCCATAGATTCTCCAATTTTCGGCCATTGCGGAACCCGCGGCCGCCAATCAGAATCGGTGTCTTCTTTCATGGCTGTCAAAACGACGTCCGCGTAATCGGGTGTGAAATCGATGACTTTACGATATTCGGGGTCACTCCAGATGGAAATGCGATTGACACCGGTGCGCACGACTGCATCAGGAGTTTCTTTGTAGACTGCAGAGGAAAACTGAGTCGGACGGGATGCCAGCCATTGAATATAGAGCCACGTAGCAATCTTTTTTTTCTCAGGCAACACGGCGTTAATCGGCATGGTCCAGTTCCAGATGCTGGAGACCCGACGACCGGAGGGGCCTTTTGGCCATCGCTGGTAACCTGTTTTGCCGGCCATTTTCGATTTTTTGGGGTTCTCAATGATGGATGCGGTGGAATTCGAATCGATGAATTGCGCAATGCTGCGACCGGCAAAAGCCTCCATTATTTCGGGCCAGTTCCAGTTTTCGACCCCTGGAGGTCCATAGTTTTGGAGAAGCTCACAATAATATTCCAAAGATTTTACACCGGCGTCACTGTTCACCAAGGGCTTACCGTCGGTATCAAACCATTTTCCTCCCCACGCCAGAAAGAGAGACGGCCAAATATACATATTTTGCCCTGCACCACGGAATCCGCGAATCGCCGCCCCGGCAATTTTACCGTCAACTTTATTCAGTACTTTGGCAGTTTCTTTGAATTCTGCCAATGTTTCAGGTGGCTTAAGACCTTTTTGCTCATAGAGTTCGCGGTTGTAGACATGGATAGTTGCTTCGCCTTCCGCCGGCATACCATATAATTTCTCCTTTACCGAATCTGCAGCCCGCCACAACGGGATGATATCATCCAGATCAAACCATGCTTTGTCGGTGAGTTTCGGATCGTTGAGGTAATTATCCAGCGGATCTACCCATTTATTGGCTTCATAGAGTGATAGGTACATGGGATCCGCCGTGTGGCTGGCGTAATTCCCTGATTTGGCACCAAAGTCCAAAACTGCTTTTTCCCTCATTTCACGTGGAGGAATAATATCAAAGTCAACCTTGACACCAGACAGTTCTTCGAACTGCGGGGTAATAGCACGGAATTTGTTAAAATAGTGCGCAGGTGTCACAAGCACTTTAATGCCCGTGCCCTCAACCTGCCGCCAGTTGATTTTTGCCTTCAGGTAGGCCGCATGTTTATCCTCCGAAAAGGCCCTCCTTATAAAGGCGGGTGCGACTCCTGATGCGAGCACAAGTCCGCCGACCTTCACACTTTTATCCAAAAATTCTCTTCGAGTTAATTTTGACATGGAGTACCTCCTTTCAAATTGTTCCGGTGGATTACCGGATGTGTTAATATAATGGGGTCCCTGCAGTGAATTTGGTATGGCATCCAACTCTAAAAACCCACGGATTAAATACTCTGGCCTTGTAAACACGCTTGGAAAAAACGACGATGTAATCGTTTTCATTTACTTTAAATAAAATGCAATTGTCAAATGAAAACGTTTTCATTTTGATACAGAAAGTGAAACGAGAAGTTGAGTAATTACTCTCTAGGAGAATACAATCATCAGCAGAGAAAGCGACAAAGAATATGAACTTCAGCTTTCGGATTGGACTCAAAAAGGAATGAGATGGGCAGATTCAAAAATTTTTAAACGAATTTCATGTCAAAAGGAAAATCGGATAGGCTACGAGTGAACATAGCCAAGACATAAAATGTCGCCAAATGCTATTTTACATCTCTGGAGGGTGCACCCAGCTTCAAGCCGATGTTGTGGACAAACCTGAAGCTTCTGCGGTCTGGCCCAGTTCTGCGATCTGTCCCCGATCTCTTATTTGGTGAAAATTTTAAAACATAATTTTTTCTTCTATCGGTTCCTGATCGTGTCCCCCCACGGTCGTCAACAATTTCCTTTAATCTTAAAATACTTTTGAATTTTACTCCAAATCCGGATGGACGAGAATGCACCACCTCGCATTTAAGCATGATGCCTTTATCAGTATTGGTAGCGGCTGAGACAAGTTTTATCATTTGCCCGGCAGGGCATTTATGTTTGGTTCGAATAAATGCACCACCATGGCTTAGATTATAGATATAGCCCTCCCCAATGTGCTTTTTTAAATAAAAAAATACCGGTTTATAAACAGTCTTTCTAGAATATTCTCTCAGTTCTAAATCTTTAACTCGCTTCTTCGGTTCAACAGATTCAGAAACATCTGTAGCACCATATCCATATTTAAAGAATGAATTTGCTAATTTTTTCCCCCAAACAATTTTCGCCGTATAGTGACCGAATGTGTTTATGGATGAATCATCTAACGTGTCCTCTATATCAAGGCTAATTTTGTCTCCTACACCCAATTTCATGTCTGTTTCAATGCACAGTCCACTGCTGCTGTAATTGGTTATTCTAGCCCGGTAACTTGTCCCGGCTCGATCATGTCTCACCAAGACAGGAATTTTATATTTAATCCGCTCATCAAGCCTTTTCCCAATAATTGTAGCCATTTAGTCCCCCCCTTTTTTTCAATTTGGACTATGGAGTCAGGCCCACGATTCAATCAGTTCATTACATGCGAATACCAATTAGCCCATTCCCTTCCCGAAGGTATGGACATGATTTTTCTCTCTTTTGCGTATTTAAATCTATTTGTCAATAAAAAAAGTTACATTTATACGTAATTTTAATTAGTTATGAAAATTATGACGCATGCATAATTAAGGTTAAACGGCGAGACGGTTGACGAGATTGTCGGTGCTGCTCGAGTAATGAGGGCCAAAGCCACTAAAGGTTAGATAGCAAAGAGGCTGTTGTGATCTGCGTATAGGGGACATTTGATGCAATAAGCATGTGCGGGCCGACAAAAGTTTCACATCTGACAGACAGCACCGTACGCCCATTTCAAATGACCCCTGTGGAACATGGCTTTGAACCAGCGGCCTTGGAAGAAATTGTCGGAGGGAACGCAAAAAAGAATGCCGCTATTGTTCGGAAAATACTAAGCGGTGAAAAAGGACCGAAAAGAGACATTCTTCTTACTCTGCTGCAGTCACATCAATGACTTGGCCGGTACCAAAAGAGGCAGATGCTTCTGCAATCGTGGCAGAAGAGATCATGGCATAGCTCTGAAGCAGACGGTTTCCCAAAACTTCAGCAAGCCGTTTGAACAAACGCATGCCATTAGCCGTATCTTTGTCGATTATTTTTTGCAGCTTTTCTTTATCTAATCTGAGCAATTTCGTTGACGTCAAGCACTCAGCGGCAGCTGAGTAACTAGCTCGGCCAATAAGGCTGGACCAGCCAAAGGCCTCTCCAGCGTTACTGATGATATAAACCACATGCCCGGTTTTCCCAAGAACCAGTTTTACGCGTCCTTTAAGTAAAACATAAAACTGATTGGCAGGATCGCCCTCCTGAAAAAGCAGCTTGCCTGCTTTATGGGTTTCCGTTTCAGCAATATTCATTATCTCTTTAACAAACCCCTTGCTCATTGCCCAGAAAATATCTTTTTGTTTGAGATACATTATATTTCTCCTTTCTTGATCCATAGGACCATAGACAGCCGAACATGGCCGGGAAGCCGAGAATTTTTCCCCGGTTTCAGACGGATATCATCGGCCGGCTCCGAAACCTGATGATGTGGCGTTAGACTTCGTGGAAAATAGGTTCACTAAGTTCTTTGAGGGCGAAATTGTAAAAAACATGATGCCCATCGTAATCAAGTACCCGCAAGTCATCAGTCTGTTTCAGATCACCTAGGATCACGTTAAAATGTTTACCGTAGCGCTGCTTCACTAAATCCTCAGGAATTTCATAAGCGATGTATTTCTTAATTCCTTTTTGGTCCAATTTTTGGACCAATTTTGGATCCTTAAGTGATTCAAATGTTGTTAAAATTAGAATGGGTCCTGTTCCAGTAAAAAAGATACCTGCTTTCATTCGACACCTCCTCTCACTAAGTTTTTTCGGTTTTATAAAATTGGGAGAAAGCTTTTGGGCAGCGAGGTGGAGGACAATTGCTGGCTTCTTGTGCTTGAGCAGACTTAGAATGGAGACATCGATTGAGAGGAATTTTACCGGTATCCAGGGAGAAATTAGACTAAATCAAGAAAAGACAACTATGATCGCTCATCTATACAGACCATCGTCAGGGCAATAAGCGTAACATATCTGATTATCAATATTTCGAAAATGATAAACAGAACATTTAATTGCGAAAGATCATTCAGAGTTAAAGCTTTCATATAATAAGGTAATATTGGGTAGGGTGATGTCAAGAGTTTTGCGTTTCCATGTTGAAAATATCGCCTTTTTTGTACCGGTAGTTGGGCGTTAGGCGTTAAAGTGCTTATCTTCTAAATCCGCTTCAGCCTTTGCACGGAACTCTTCCAGGTTACCTAAAATATCTTTAGGTAGTGGCAGTGGCTGATGGTTTTCCAGAATCTCGACGGCCTTTTCGATTGCCATCTCGCCCCACGTTTTGCTGCCCTTGGCTGACCACGATGGGAGGGTGTCGCGGTTGCACAATTTCGGTCGCCAGTGTTCCTGCTTGAAAAATGTCATCGTTTGATCGGTACCAATAAAATCGCCCCGTGGCCCCACTTGACGAATGACGTTCATGCCAATATGTTCGGCATCGATAGCAAAGCCCCGAATAACGCGCTTGACATAGCTGATAATTTCCGCACACATAACGAGTGCCGCCGGATGACCGACCAATCCTTGCCCTAAGTACCCGACATCATGTATCAAATTGGCTCCATCCAAGCCGGCGTTAAGAAGTGATATGGCCCATTCCATAGCGGCCTGCTGGTCCGGGAAGTGAGCATCGCTGACCCCTGCCGTTCCCCACATGGGAATTCTATAATAGTGATAAAGATCCGCACAGGCTGAAATCGCCAAACGGTATTCCGGGCAGCCGTAAACGCATGCGGAGGTTTGCATATCAAAGGTGGACATACCGAAACCCGATATGATCGGCGCACCTTTAACCCGCAATTGATGAATAACAACGCCACTAAGGGCCTCGGCATTTCCTGTGGTAATGGCACCAGCTAAGGTTACCGGAGCGCTCGCCCCGGACATCATACCCGGCGTATAGTTTACTGGTATGCCATTGTCGGCACAAAAAAAGAGCTTGTTGAGAGCACCGTAAGTATGTGCCAGTGGTGATAAAGGCTCAGCGTAGTGGATATGAATTGGCTTTTCGCGCAGCAGGTGCTGACCACCCATAACCTCCCCGGCCATGTCATGGATCACCTTGAGATCTTCAAGGCCGGCGGCAGTAAAAAATATCGGTTTGACCGAGTGCTCCAATTCAGCTTTGAAAGAATCAATATACATGAGGTTTGTCGGAGAATCCAAAGGCAGGGCAAAGGATGCAATAAAATCGATTTCATCGAGATAATCGGCAATTCTAGCACTATCTTGCACGTCCTGCAGCCGGGACTCTCTTAACTCCCCGTTTCTGAGATCCCAGGTCTTAATGAGATCGGTTCCCATGCCAAAGTAGGTATGGTTTCCCTGCAGGCGCATGGCTTCCTGACCCAAGCGATTGTAAATAGTAATACATGAGGGGGCGCTGTGGATACATTCTTCAACCAGCCAGTTGGGAATTTGAACAATATTGTCCTTCTTTACGCGGCAACCTGCATCAGCTAGCATGTCGACGGCCTCGGGATGCATGATCTGCACGCCGACGGTCTCCAAAAGCTCCAACGTCGCCTGATGGATATGGGTTATTTGCTCTTCGTTCAGCACTCTATAGGTCGGGATACACTGTGCCGTGAAATCAGGATCCATTACCATTTTATCTCCCGTCTAGATTCAGCAGTTCAGTAGGGAAAATCGATGCCCAACTGCGCCAGTTCATCCTTAACCTTGCGGTACATGTCGTAATGCTCCTGGGTTGGGGCGGCTTTAGAGACATTGTAGCACTCTTGATACTCGCTGCCCATAGGCGCATCAGCAGCTTGATCCTCATATAAGGCCAATAGTTTCAAAGCTAATTCGTTGGCCTGCTCCCGGGTCATTTTTTGGCGAGCCACCGCGTGACCGACTTCGGCTCCCAGCCTTGCTTCCAGGGGTGTCGCCCGATTGCGGTACTTGTTTCGGGCCGAGGCCATTTCCCACAGATCCCATCCAGATACGGTGCTGACTAAAGCGTGGCATGCTGTCTCTCGGAAAAGCATCTCCGTCATGGGGCCGGCGTTGGCAAACCCGTTGGAGGTGTAGAGAAGCTTGCAGTTGCGGGACATGGCTTGCCCCGCTATGGATATAGCCCAAAGAAGTTCCCGGGTAGTGTTGGAACCCCAGTGAAGATGAAATGGGAAATGCTGACTGAACATGGCGCCGTGAATAACACGACCAACGAGTGTGTAAGCGACGGTCGTTACCGCAGTGCCTTCCGGTCCTCCGCACCACCCACCATAAATAGCGCCGGTCAGATGGCCCGTATAGCAACCATACTGAGCATAATGAATTACGCGGTTGAGTAACGTATCGGCCGTCTTAAACTCGGTCAACGATCCGACAAGCCGGGCGTCGGTGGTTCGAACTCCCCAATTGTCGTCAGATACGGCAATCTGTCCGCTGTCATGTTCAGCGGTTCCCACCGCAACCATGAAGACTCCCGGCCGTCCGACCAACTTGGCCGCCATTCGCTGGTTGTAAATATGCTGAATGCAGCCGCTGATTTCCGTTGGCCCGGAAGATTGAATTAAATGACCGAAAGTCTCCTCAAGTATCGGCCCACAGAGTCCGTCCAGCAATGGTTCTTTCAGATAGGCCATACACATGGACTGGTGATATTCTTCATTGCAAGTTATATCGGGGCTCAAAATACAAAACGGCGGCTCCGTGTCCTCAATAGAACGGTATTTCCAAAGAATGGCATCTTTTCCGGATCCCACCCAATATTCGCTCTTTCCTATATAGAGCGCTTCCTTGATTTCCTCGTCGGAAACCTTGATCATCCGGTGGGTGTCGGTATTATAAATTCCCACCTCCCGAAACAACTCCCAGGCTGCTTGCCAGATCCTGTCAGCCATGCCGTCATTTACGGGTACAGGAGTTTCGGGATTATATCGAATCTCATATTTTTGAATCAGTTTTTTAAGTGTCGGTGTAAAAAGCCTGGGCAAGAAGTCATCTTCCTCTATATGTGGGCCGGTTTTGGAACGTTCTATCATTTCCCAGAGGCGATATGCTGTGGTCATTTGCGTACCTCCTAATCCGGTCAGACCTGAACCGAAAGAATGAAATAATTACAATAGGGCGAAATAAAGGAAAAAAATTCCAGTTTGCAGGATTGGGTGTGTTTGTGACTCATGAGGCTAGTTTTCCATAAGGTCTGTCATGAGGTACGGAGCGGACTTGGCATCTCTGCAGTAAAGATCCGCACCAATTTGTTCCGCCCACAATTGCGACGTGGGTGCACCGCCGACCACTACCCGGTACTTGTTACGTAATCCTTTTTCCTTTAATAATTCGATAATCTCCTTCTGGCCAGGCATCGTGGTAGTCATCAGCGAAGATACCCCGATAAAATCCGCTCCCATCGCTTCAGCCTCCTTAATGAAGTCCAGAGGATCCACGTCATAGCCGAGGTCTTTGACTTCAAATCCACTGGTCTCTAGTATCAATTTAACGATATTTTTCCCGATTTCGTGCAGATCCCCTTTGACGACACCTAAAACGACCTTACCTTTGAGTTCTCGCCCGCCGGCGGCTTCCAGGTATGGACCCAAAACTTTCACCACCACTGCCAAGGCGTCGCCAGCCATCATAATTTCCGGTAAAAAAATTTCCAATTTTGAGAAGAGATCTCCCACCCGGTCCATGGTCTTGGTGAGGGCTTCAATCATCTGCAGAGGGTCAGCTCCTTCCTCTAATAGCTTGCCAGCTAAGGCTTCACTCTCCTCTGCCTTACCCTCTTCAACAAGTTTGCCTAAGGCTTCTAATGACATAAAATCCCCCCTATTGGGTTTTGTTTGTTTATAGAAAAACGCTTCCACATTAAATATTGGCTTTATTTTTGTCAAGCTTCACTATAAACTATAAGACTTATGTAAGATAGTAAATCCGCAATCGGTCATGATATACGGAAAATCCTGACCAGCCCTTTTTTGGTATCGAAATAACTATTCCTAACGATTAAATGTGTATTACATAACAAAAGATTAAGGGCGTGGTGGATAATGTCTCAAGCAGGCTGCTGTCCTGCCGGACCAGCTTATCGAATGAGGGGTAACATAGAATGATGGTAATTTTTGTGGAGCTCGATCGGTGCCTGGCTTGTCGAAACTGCGAACGGGTCTGCTCGTTTCAGGAGGCCGGCGGCTTCAAGCGTGAGGATTCAAATATTTGGGTTCAGGTAGATTTGGCAAAACGTTCCATATTTACGATGACGTGCCTTCAGTGTGAAACAGCTCTTTGCCTGGAGGTTTGTCCGACCAAGGGGCTTGTCCGCGACCCAAAGACGAATGCAGTTGTCGTAGATGAAGCTGCCTGTGTTGGCTGCAAAATGTGTGTCGCGGCGTGTCCATTTGGAAATATTCATTTCGAAAACAAACGACAGGTGGCTGCAAAATGTAATCTGTGCAACGGTGATCCGCAATGCGTGAAAAACTGCATGTCCGGTGCACTACATTTTGGCGATATTAACGACCTGGCGGCGATAAAACGACAACATACGGATAAAAAACTGATTCCCAAAGCGTTTCCCAACCGGGAAAAAAGTAAAAATGGACATTAAAACAATTAAACAAAACGGTGTTATTCACACCTTATGTCGCATGTGCGACACGCGTTGTGCTATCGACGTTCATTTAAAAAATGGGGTCATTGCGGATATCACCCCATTTGAAGGGCATCCGATCAATCAGGGCAAAATGTGCCCTCGGGGTAGCGCTGCCATCGATCAGTTTTACCATATCAACCGAATCCATAAACCGCTGAAAAAGCAACCGGATGGCACATTTACTGAAATCAGTCGACGGCAGGCCTTTGATGAGATCGCTGAAAAGATAGATCTGCTCAGACAAAGCCACGGAGCCAGATCCATCGGCGTCTGGAAGGGTGAAGGCGTCGGATTTCTCCAACAAGAGGAATATGCACGGCGATTTGTACACGCTTTGGGATCACCCAACTATTTTTCAAACGATTCTGCTTGTTACAATGGCCGCTACCTCGGTCATAGTCTGGTCACGGGATTCTGGAACGCATTTCCGGAGTTTTCAACTGCGGATCTGATTTTGCTGTTCGGAACCAATCCTCCCATGTGCCACCCACCATTTATGAGAGAGTTTGCAGATGCTCGCCAGAGCGGAGCCAAACTTGTCGTCATTGATCCGAGACTGAACCCCATTGCCTGCTATGCCGATATTTACGCGCAACCCTACCCGGGGACCGACGGAGCCCTTGGCTGGGGATTGATTCGCCATTTGATCGAGACTAAAAACTATGATTCGGAGCTGGTTGAACGCTATTCGATCGGGTTTGAACAAATCGCCCGTTACGCCAAGCGGTTTACTCCCCAATATGTGGAAGAACAAAGCGGTATCTTCAGCGAGGTCGTAGTTGATATTGCCGAAATGATTATAAAATATAGCCCACGAATGAGCATATTTGCCGGCACCGGTCTGGAACACTATGAAAACGGTGTCAACAATGTTCGGACACTGGCGTCCTTAAGCTGCTTGTGCGGGGCCTTAGACATAGGTTGTGGCCTTTTCTGGCCTGAGGAGATGGAGCGACGGAAGCTAACCATCTATGACGAGGTTTCCCTCTTAAATCAAAAGCCGATCGGGGCAGACAAATTTGCCGCCCTTTATGATCTCAGAAAAGAGTGCCATTCCATGAGTGCCATGGATTACATGCTGGGCAAGGGCGAATATCCGTTGAAAGGCCTTATTGTCACTGGTGCAAATCCGGCAGTGACCAACCCGAATACCCACAAGGTGGAGAAAGCGTTTTCAAATCTTGATCTTTTAGTGGTAAATGATTTCTTTCTGACACCGACGGCCAAGTTGGCCCACTATGTTCTTCCGGCTGCTAGTTTCTTGGAAAGATCGGAACTTCATTTTTTTCCAAAACATCAAATGGTAAACCTCACTCAAAAAGTGGCAGAAATTGAAGGTGTTAAGAATGACTACCTGCTGTGGCACGATCTAGCCCATCGGCTGGGCTTTGGCGATACGTATTTTCCATGGGAAAATGAAGAAGACGTCATGCAATGGATACTGGAACCATCAGGCATACGCCTGGAAGATTTACACGACCACCCTGAAGGACTTGTATACAAACCTATACAATACAAAAAATATAAAACCCGTCCATTACCGACACCATCCGGAAAAATAGAATTTGCCTCTGCATATCTGAAAAAATTCGGATTATCCGAAATTCCCGAATACATCCCGCCATATCACATACGTCAGAAAAGCAAGGATTTTCCTTTTACGCTCACTACAGGCGCAAGAAAATCCCTTTTCTACCATTCAAGACACCAGAACATTGCGCGCTTTCGAACCGTTCATCCCAAAGCGGAAGTAGAAATTCGGCCGGATGATGCCGCCGATTTGGGAATTAAAGACAACGATGTCGTGCGGATCGTCTCGGAAATCGGTTCGCTTGAAATTCCGGCCAAAATCGTCAGAAAATCTGAACTTCGCCGGGGGGTTATTGAAATTTACCATGGATGGGAGGAGTGGCGGGTAAATAGTGTTACCCCTGACAATATCAACGATCCTATCAGTGGTTTCCCCTTGTTAAAGGGCATCCCGGTACGAATTGAACGTATTTAGAAAAGACCAAATTTTGCTCATTTCGCGTTTGCGCCTGACCCGACAAATAGTTTTTCATAAAAACTCAGCGCCGGAAGCTTATTGGGGGCCTACCCCGCACCTCCGGAAGGTGATTCTGGAGTGCTTTCGTGATCAATAAATTCTTCTTGGTTTTCCATCTAAGGCGGGTCCGGGTTAGACGCGACTCCGTGCCATATAGGTTTCAAGTTTACCAACGGCAATCGAACAGGACAGCGTCAGTACCAAATACATCAGAGAGATAGTGATCCAAATCTCAATCGTTAAATAGGTCGACGCCATCAATTGGGTACCCTGATAGGAGAGTTCCTGGATAGAAATAATCGAAACAATTGCGGAATCTTTGATGAGAGATATGAACTGCCCGGCAAGGGCCGGTAAAAGTCGCTGTATGGCCTGGGGCAGGATTATGTACCGCATGGTATGCCACTTTGACAGTGCCAGAGCATGAGCCGCCTCCCATTGGCCCTTTTCCACTGACTCGATCCCCGCACGCACAATCTCTGTTATGTAGGCACCCTCGAAAATAGATAGAGTGAAAAGAGCTGAAATAAACGCCGATGCCACACTCGGGGGCGCAAATAGCACTTCAAAAAATTGTTGGGTTCCCGGGGAACTGGATCTCAAAAAATGATCCAGGCCGATAAACGGCATGATCTGATCACTGAGGAAGAAATAAAATATGAAAATAATGATCAGTGGCGGAAGGTTGCGCATGAGTTCGACGTAGGACCGGGCGATCATCCGGTAAAAAAGGCTTTTGGATGTCCGTAAAAGCCCCATCACAGTACCGAAAAGGGTCGCTAAGATAACACCCCAAATGCTCAGACGCAGCGTGGTGAAAAGCCCTTGCATCAGGTAGTTGGGAATCCACCTTCCCGTTTCCGCATCACGGCGGAAGAGATATTGAGGGATTATCGCCCATTGCCACTTGTAGTTTAGTTTAACCGTGATTTGGTAAATAATATAGACAAACCCACCAAAAAGAATAAGCAGCAAAACAATGTCAAGCGGCGTGATTTTGCTTTTCTTTTGAAGCACCGGACCTTCTCATCGAAATTGCGTAGCCGCAGCGGCAGCACGCGCATGTGCTGTGACCGCTGCGGCTTGCTGGGTGAAAATTATTCAACCATGCTTTTCCAATCCAGACTGAGAAACCAGTATGCGTGCCTCTCCTGAATCCAACCTTTACTCCTGACAATTTCAATCCAGTTATTAAAGTAATTCAGCGTGTCGGGGTCGCCTTTCCTGACACCAAAGCAAATTGGCTCTTTCATCAAGCTGACATCATAAGAAATGAGCGTTTCCTGATATTCAAGCGCGGTATGTGCCGGCAAAGGCTGAGCACTCACCATGGCGTGCACCTTGCCATTGCGCACCTCCTGAACTGCCGAAGGTTCATCATCAAAAAGCCGCAGTTTTGCCTTTGGAAAATGTCGTTTGGCAGCTATTGCCGCAGTGGATCCGAGTCTAGCGGCAATCGTTACATCGGGACTGTTAAAATCGGGTACTTTAAAACCCGCCGCCAATTTTTTGTTGGCCAATATGGCTTGATCTGAATAGTAGTACGGATTCGTGAAATTAATTTTCAGGTTCCGCTGGGGGGTGACAGACATTCCCCCGATGATGACATCGAACTTGCCGGTAATAATGGCCGGAATAATACCGGACCATTTGGTGGGAACAAACTCCACCTTGACGCCCATGTCCTCAGCGAGCTGTTTCGCGACATCGATCTCAAAGCCAATCAATTCTCCCTTTTTGTCTTTCATCGCCCACGGCACAAAAATGTCCATACCGACTCGAATGACGCCGCGCTTGGCGATTTCTTCGACCGTGCTTTCAGAACTTAACTTTCTTTGTATTTCACCCGCCGAAACAATGACAACAAGACCAAAAACCAGCGCTAAAACAATTACCAATTGCAAAATTGAAAAACTCCTTTTCATGGTATCCTCCTTTCGTTTTATTCCAATGAATGTTATATAGGGTATCTAAAGGATCTGACTTAAAAAAAGTTTGGTGCGTTCTTTTTCCGGCCGTGTGAAGAAATGCTCTACGGTTCCTTCCTCAACGATTGCGCCATCTTCCATAAAAATGACCCGATCGCTGACCTCACGGGCAAATCCCATCTCATGTGTAACCACAATCATGGTCATCCCCTCACGAGCAAGGGTTTTCATGACATCCAGGACTTCTCCGATCATTTCAGGGTCGAGAGCACTGGTGGCCTCGTCAAAGAGCATCACTTTGGGCATCATTGCCAAGGCCCTGGCAATCGCAACCCGTTGTTGCTGACCTCCACTGAGCTGGGCCGGGTAACTCTCCGCCTTTTCCGGTATGCCCACCTTTTGCAAAAGATCCATGGTCGACTGTGTAGCCTGTTCTTTGTTCTTTTTGCGGACGAGCCTCTGTGCCAAATTCACATTTTCCAGTACGGTCATATGGGGAAACAGATTGAATGATTGAAAGACCATGCCCACTTCTTTGCGGATCTCCAGACGATTTTTCTTGTTGTCATCAAGAGGAATGCCGTCAATGATGATCGAACCGCTGTCTATTTCTTCCAATCCGTTCAGGCATCGGAGAAACGTGGATTTCCCAGAACCGGATGGCCCGATAACCACGAGGACTTCACCCCGGCGTACCTTGGTGGAAAAAGATACCAACGCATGGATGCCGCCGGGAAATATCTTGTTGAGACTGTCTACCGTAATTATGTAGTCATCCGCGTTTTTTAAAGACATCCCTCAATTTCCTGCACGCCTATACTCTAATTTTAAAGTAGTTTTCCATCACGGTAACCACAAGGGAAAGTGTCACTGTGATAATAAGATAAATGGCAGCGACGGTGAACCAGATTTCAAATGTCAAAAACGTTTCGGCAATAATTGCGCGCCCTTGCATCGTTAAATCATAAACAGCTATTGTGCTGACCAGGGCCGAGTCTTTAATTAGTGAGATCCCCTGGCTGGTTAAAGGAGGGAGAATCCGGCGGATGGCCTGTGGAAGAACGATGTAACGGTAAGTGTGATATGAGCCGAGTCCGAGGCTGTAGGCAGCCTCCCATTGTCCCTGATGGATGGAGACGATTCCGGCGCGAAATATTTCCGACGCATACGCCCCCTCGAAGAGGCTCAGTGCAAGCACTGCCGCAAAAAAACGGTCGAGATTTAATACCGGTGCCAGCACGAAATACAGAAAAAAGATTTGCACTAGCAAGGGGGTATTGCGGATAATTTCAACATAACCCCGCGCAAGGGCTCTGGATACAAAGGAAGCTGATAATCTGAACAGGGCGGTTACCAATCCGAATATCGTTGCCAAAACCAGGCCCCAGGCAGTGATGCGGAACGTCACCATCAGGCCATCTATGAGAGGGCCCCATATAAGCTGTCCATCCTGAATTTGAAATATGTATTTGGGGACTTGATACCACTGCCAGTTATAACCGAGTCGTTCCGTACCGCGGCTCATCAACCAAACTGCCGCAGCAATGACCGCCAAAAATTTCAATATATCCAAAACTACGGAACGTTTCATTTGGGTATAAATTGCATGTTCGTTTTTGTTTCTCAACGAAAAAGTTCCTTCTTCAGGAAATTTTTTTTGGCTTTTCGTTATGATCTTTTCAAAATAAAGTCTTCATGACGTTCATCATTTTGTTGAAGTTGATGATTCCATGCTTTCCAATTTAATGGCGGTGATGAAAGGGTCTCCGAAATTGCGCATAAAAAAAGAAATGGATCCGATAAAATAGGAAGGTCCGGGCGACAATTCAATCGTAAATCGACCTTGCTTCGATTTACTGAAATGATTTTTGCTCCCGGGCCAAAGGAACGTCCATAGTTTAAGCGGAAATCGCACGGCATCCCCGCGATGAACACCAGATCCGCATCGGTTAAGGCTTTTCGGCGTTGATGACGCCTCAGAAGTGAATGGGATTTTCCGAGAAGCCCGCGAGCCATTCCGGTGAGAAATACAGGGATACCCAAAGAGCTGATTGCATCCGCAAGGTTATCGGCTTTATCGGGTTGGAGCAAAGCTTGACTTCCGATAATCAGTAGCGGTTTCTTAGCGGTTGCCAGCAAATCCGCGGCTTTTAAAACCATGCTCTCATTCAGATCTGGCGATCTAATGCTATATTCACCAGGTTTCATTTCCTCAAATTCACAAGCGAACATCTGATCGACGTGATGCTTTAGATAGTATTCAAGCAGCTTGCTTCGCATACCTCCTTTGCGACCCACCTCGGGTTTTGCACCATACCATTCACGAACAGGGGATTCATTGTACAGCAGATCTATCGGGCATTCGACAAAAACCGGCCCCGGTACCCCGGAACGACACACGTCATATGCCTGCTCCAGAACCGGAAGGATGTCGCAGTTTCGTTTAATCGGTACCGCCATTTTGACTATGGACTTCACCAACGCGAGTTGGTCAATGTCCTGCAAAGCCCCCCTGTTTTTCAATACGGTGGGTGCCGCTCCCCCCAGAAGGATCAGCGGAGACTGAGCCATCTGTGCATTCTTCAATGCCGTAATCGAGTTGGTCACACCGGGTCCGGCAGTCACGACGGCTACGCCCGGAATACCGGTAATCCGAGCAACCGCATCAGCGGCAAACACAGCATTGGCTTCATCACGGACATCAATTACCCGGATGCCTTCCTTTTTTGCTCCGGCCAGTATTGGGGAAATGTGGCCGCCACAGAGCGTAAACAGATACGTAATGCCGCATTTACGCAACACCTGTCCAATGATGTCCCCACTGTTGAGTTCCATAAACCTGTTATTTTACCGTAAACTGCAGCGATGATATGTTCACGGAGGATGATAATTCATTATCCCATAGTTTGATTGCGAGCGTATGATCACCCCGTTGCAAAGGCCATAAATATTCTCCGGTCGCTGTCTTACCAACCAATTGGTCGTTGATATACCAATCGACGATTGCCCCCGGTGGTATCTCATCTAGCACAAACAAAAATGCTTGATGAGCATCGGGGATTCTCGGGTCCAAGGCCAGCTGTAAACCATGGGTTGGCTGCTTCCAGCGGATAGACTGATTCCTTCTCGGCCGAGGAAACCTGCCTACGGGTTCGGTTCCCGGTATGAACCACTCACGCACGCTAGCGCACTTCCCATCAGCCGGCAAGCCGCTATCCCGGCAAATTTCCATGTTTACCAGTCGCGGACTAAGCCATAGAGGTCGAGTGTTGCGATGACGATTGAGTTCTGAAAATACAGCACGCAAAACCAGCGCCGGCCCAGTCGCTCCGGTGATACCATTCATGGGGTGATGTCTCAAATCACCTATCCACACGCCGACCGTAAATCGATAATTGAAACCAACAGCCCAAGCATCCTGATAATCACTTGAGGTTCCGGTTTTAACAGCCGTTTGGACCGGAAAGCGCAGCAGGCCGCCATATCCAAACTCTAATCTGCGGGCTTCAGGATCTGAAAGAATGTCGGCAATGATCGAGGCGACTTCCCTAGAAAAGACGCTGCGGCCCGGCCCCAATATACGGTCATCGTTTACCAGCAACCTGATGGGACGGTGGACCCCTCCGCGGGCCAGCACGGCGTATGCACGCACAAGTTCCAGCAAGGTGATCTCACCATTGCCTAAAGCCAGACCGTCGCCATAATAATCCGGGTGCTGTTTAAGGCTCTGGATTCCCAGCAATTTTAGTCTGAGCAGGAAATTTTCCACCCCGACAAACCGGATAGCATGAACAGCCGGTATATTCAACGAATTTCCGAGCGCATCCCGCACCCGTAAAAGGCCGTAATGGTTGCGGCTGTAGTTGTTGTATGAATGCAGCCCCCGGCCGATAGGTGCTATCAGCGGAAAATCATGCACAAGCGTTGCTGCCGACCAACCCTTTTCCAGAGCCAGGGCATACAGAAACGGTTTGAGAGTGGAACCCGGTTGACGTGGAGTGGTCACCGTATCAATCCAACTGCCCGGCGTCATCTCACCTCCTCCCGTGCCGTTCACCCAGACCAGGACTTCATCACTGCGGTGATCAAGAATCAGCACGGCACCGTTGGCAGCACCACACGCCTTTAAATCCTTCAGTCTATGGTCCAAGATCTCCTGAACATTGCGCTGGAGGCTGGCATCCAGTGTGGTTTGCAATCGGCCTTTTTTTTGCAAATATAACGCCGGCGTTGATCGATAAATATGATGAACAAAATGACTGGCCTTTAGCGGAAGTTGAGCTGGTCTCACCTGGATCTCGTCAGAGCAGATCTGATCATATTCAGTGGCATCGATCAGGCGCTGCTCAAGCAACCGACCGGCAAGCTGAAGAATCGGTTGCTTAAGGCGTTCAGTTCTGCGGAACGCATCCAGACGTCCCGGCGCCCGGACCATCACCACCAGGGCCAGCATCTCCTTAAGACTCAGAGTCTCCAGATCACGATCAAAGTAATAGGCTGCAGCCTGCTCCACCCCCCGGCGCTGACCGGCATAGGGAACCTGATTGAGATAGAATTGGAGTATTTCAGCTTTAGAAAAGCGTTGCTCCAGCCGGACAGCTTCGATTCCCTCCAGCCAGCGGGACCAGATTAATCGCGGCCGCGAATGCCACATACGAATCACCTGCTCGCTGATGGTGCTGGCTCCCCGAAGGGGACGCAGCGCTTTAGCATTTTGATACAAAGCGTGCAGGCGTGCCCACCAGTCAACGCCGCTGTGACGATAAAACCGTTGATCTTCAGAAAGGACGAAGGCTTTTTGCATAACGGCCGGAATATCATGCAACGGTATGAAATTATGAATATTCCAGCGATTCTGATACGTGATCGTCAGGGGCACGTTACGGCGATCTAAAATCTGAACTTTGCGTACGTCCGAGGCATTAAAAGTAAGTGAATCGGGTAGCGGCAAAAGATCGGTTTTGGTTTTAGCGACGAGCGCTGCTACAGCAAGGGCTAGCAGTAGTATGGATATAAATTTTTTGCACATTGCCGTATGACTCATATAGCCTGCAGTCAAGTTTATGTTTCCGAAGTTGAGCGGTTCAACGTTCACGGTTCCCCGTTAACGTGCTCTAGCTGGTCTCCAACAACAGCAATACGCGTCTAGGGGGTCGAATTCCATAAGCCAAGGAATCTTACTCCCGCTCTACCACCAACGTCGCCGGCACTCCTTTACCGAAAATATCCGGATCGTACATCTCTTCAGCATGCACGGGCATTACAGTGAACTCGCCCGGAGCGATCGCCTGGGCCGTGTATGACAGATGATAATTGCCGGCCGGCAGATATTCGGAATAAAAACGCGCGGCATTGTGGCGTAGCTCCTGATGGTAAAAGCTCCACCGGGATACACCGTAAGAAGACCAATCGCTGTAACGAAACCACCAAGAGCCGCCTGCCGGCTGAAATTGTCCTTTGTCTGCATCTGCTGAGGAGGCCGTTGCCAGATCTCGATTCACCGGTTCCAACCCTCCGGGCACCGGATCATCGACCACGACAAAATTGCGGGCCGTAGGCATCGACACAAAAAGGTCTATCCTAACCAGGTCACCGCGAACCAGCTGCATCGGACTTTGCAGGAGAATCCATTTACCATCTCGTTCGACACTGTATTCGCGGTGCACCTCAATGCCCGCATTGACCGAAGTGGACTTCAAAACCTCCGATGCGTAAACCAAACGGGCACCGTAGTAAACACGTCCAAATCCGTTGCGCGTCAGTATCATCTTGGCCTTGCGTCCCGGGTCGCCAGACCGAATGGACCGCCGAAATTCAATTGCCGGATCGCGTAAATCGTTAAAGCTCGTTTGTCCTATTTCTACGTCGTCCAGTAGAACCCGCAGCTGCATATCCGGCGATTCATTTTCGTATGCGCGGCTGTAGTCCACCAAGGCATTCATGCAAAACATATTCTCCTGTGTGTTTTCCCAATGGTCACGGTTTTTCCGAGTTTGGGTGACGTAGCGTACCAGTCTAACCGGAATATCACCCACAATTTGCTTGTTCTCGGCTAATTGACGATATGCAATTAGCGCGCTCAAGACAGCACCATTGGTTCTCAAGGCCGAGGTCAAAATTCGCGAATAGCTGTCGTCGATGGTTTCACTGAATATAAACTTGCCACCTGTTTGGTGACCGTGGGCTAAGATGAGGTCTAGTACATCGCTGCGCAACGTCTGGGCGCCCGCGATATTGACCGCGGCCATCAAATAATGCGCCTTGCCGAAAAGACTCATCTGCGGAACATGGCGATGATATCGTCTGAGGTCCGAAAGATCTACTTTACCGTGTTTGACCAACGCCGCCAGTGCCACCGCACGCACCGTGGCGGCCATGCCTTTTGAATAAAAATCCGGAAGAACATTGCGACGCAGCAACGTCAGCAGGTAACCGTGAAGTTTTTCTTCCACAGACTGAGGAATCTCATACCCGCTCTCACGCAGCCAATTAAAGGCTAGCGCTGTGTAGGCACTGAGATAGGGACTGACATAACGATCCTGCGGAATATAATAGGTCATGCCGCCGTTGGGAGCCTGATAGGCGGCCGCCCGCTGAAGCGTTCCTGCAGTCAGACTCCGGCTTTGCTCCCAGTGAACGTCGCTGGCCAGGTATTCTTTGAGATTCTGGTAATGGGATGCCATAACGCCCTGAGTAAGTATTTGCTCCCAGCAAATGTAAGGATAATCCTTTATGTATCGAAAGGCCCCTTCGAGGCTGCTGATAATGGACGGTGACACCACCAGGCTCAGGCTACCGACATCCGTGCGAATATGTTGCGGGAAAAGAAAGCTTTCGGAAACAGATTCCGAAACTGTGGTACCATAGGTTGCCGCGGTCTCTATAGAATAACGCTTGTCAACGGGGATAATGTGGGTCATTCCGTCTTGATCCAGATCATCACCGGCGCGCGCTGTCAAACGTACGGTTCCATCCCTGGTGGTCTTCAATGGCAGCCAGATGGTGGTTCGTTTATAGGGCTCGGCCGATACCATCCGGGTCACTTGAAGTATTTTTTTACCGTCTTCGATTTCGATAACCCCCTCAGCCGTCAACGACACGGATAAATTTCGAGCGGACGGCGTGCGGTTCATAATGCTGAAGCCAGCCTGAAAACTGTCAGCTTCCGTTACCTGATTGGGCATGACTGGACGAATTTCGGTGGGTCGGTTGACCTTGAAGCGACCATCGCCCAGTCCCATACGATCACCGGGCGTCACCGCCATCGCCAACACCCGCCAACCGGTGAGGTTGTCCGGCGCATTAAATTCGATCGTGGTCCGTCCCTCGGCATCCGGTATAATCGAGGGATTCCAGTAGCTGACAAATTTAAATACCGACCGCAGACTGATATCCAGGCCCCCGCCCCCGCCGGTATCGGCACCTTTCTTCTCAAACTTCTGCCGTCCCACCAAACGCATCAGCAGGCTGTAATTTGTCAAGTCCAAACCATCGAGCTTGTAAAAGCCTTTATACGGATCAAAATAATCCAAACCGCGGGTGATGAGATCCAGCACCGATTCGTCTAAGACGGCAACCGCCAATTCAATTTTCTCATGGATCGGACCATGCCGTGGAGTCACCCGAACATGCACCTTCACCCGTTCTCGGGGTTTGTAGGTGTCATGTTCAGGCGAAACAGTGACGGCCAAGGCTTTGAAAGGGTCGACCACCGGAACCTTTACATACCCCATCCGAAAAGCCGGTTTTCCCAGATCTACCTGGTTATCGGCTGGTGGCGTCTCCACCCTGGGCGACACGACCGCAACCGAGAGGAAATATCCGGGTAAAAAGTCCGGCTCTACCTCGAATTCGATCATCGGCGTATTGCCCTCAAGCGTCTGGATCCAGCGCTCAATGACTCCGTACCGTTCGATGGTGATGAGTGCCTGAGCACCTGGAAAGGGATTTTTTACCAGATAACGGGCCATCTCACCTACCGCATAGCTTGTTTTCTCGGGTACGATCTCCAGACTGTTGTCCGGGCGCTCTTGCCAGACAACACGTTCCTTGCCCGCAACCCATTGATAGATCAGGCTGCTGTGGTTTCGATTGCGCGTGTCGTGAATTGAAGCAGAGATCCGAAAAGATCCGGGATCCGAAGGTGTGAATTTACAGGTTGCAGGTGTATCTCCTGATATAAGGTCACAGCCGGCAGATGCAATCCACTGATGCGTATAACGGGTTAAATATGCATTCCCGGCCCCCTTGACACGCACAGCTTTTGTCACTTTGCGTTCGATTGCAATAGAAACCGGTACCCCGGCAACCGGCACGCCGTTTTCATCGACTACCAGCGCGTCCACAGCGGCCGGCTCATCCTCCTTGAGGACCCAACTCGAACGTCGCAGCCCGACAAATCGATCCCGTGCAGCATAATCTGCTGTGGCCCGGGCGCTAATGTATTTGCCGCGGTCATCGCGCACGGCGCTTTCCACAATCATCTTGCCGTATAGAATATCGCTTTCCGAAATCGAAAATCGAGTTATCAGAGTCCCTTGGTTGTCAAGCATGTCTTCCGTTTGATGGAGGATTTGCTTTTGACGTCCGCCGGGCACATAAACGTTAAATCCAAAACCACGGGCCTCCGGATGATCGGATCGAAATCCGTGAATTTGTAACGTAGCTGTGATTCGGCTCCGGGCATCGACATAGGGTCCCCCTGCATGCAGTCGGGCACCGGTGGTCACCTCCAAATTATCACCCGGCTGGAACCTTTCACCATTTAAATCGGTAGTCACCTTAAAAGGAGACGGTGTAAAGTCACTCACCAAGACCCGCATGGGCTCTTTGGTGTCTTTGAAAAAATTACCAGAAAGCTCAAAGCGGTACCACCCCACGGCACCGCTTTCGGGAACGCTGAACTCACCGTCATGTGCGCCAAATTCCGATAGTGTCATATTCTTCAGTTCATAGACGGTTTTCCCCATGGGATCCACAACCTTGAGACCGTATCCCTGCCGGGGCGCCGGGACTAGGATTTCATTGTTCTGATCACGTACATATATCTTGTATTGAATGACATCCCCCGCGCGGTATACGCCTTGAGCAGTCGTTCCCCAAACGTGTATATGACCGTATTGTTTACGTAAGTATGGAGATACGCTAAAACGGGACGCACGGTAGGTATCCACTTGAAAATCAAATTCCAGCGGCAGCAACGCCAAATCATCCGCCTTTGAAACTCGCACAAACAAACGAGGATCGGCTAAATTGTGGGCCTGTAAAAATTTCAACTGGGGATCCAATTCCAGCGTGCCTCCCAGCATCGCAATGCCGTCGGAATCCGTTTTATCCTGACTGAGGATTTTTGGCTTGAGAGACACGTCTGTATACGTGTCCCAGAATATCTGCACTGTTGCACCCGAAACCGGCTGACCGTTGGCAAAATCTGTCACCCATACGAGAGTGTTAAAGTGTCCGAATTTGACATGCACCTGAAACGGCGTCACCTGTGCAAAAAACCAGCGCTCCCAACTGTTTTTGGCCACCTCTGGAGAGGACTGCAACGACCCCAGCACGACACCGGTTCGGCCTCTCAGGATCTTCCGAATGTTCAGCGGGGTTCTGAATGATATATCTTCCGCCTCCGGAAGATCAAACGTGCGCGTCTGTGCCGCCATCTTCCCGGATGTCGTTAACATGTCGTAAGTCAGCTTAATTGAATCAAGGTTGGTAACCACCAATGGCATTTCTGATTCTATTTCTTTTTCTAAAACCGCTTTGTGGTGGGTCAGAATAAAATCCGGACGGCGATGATCCGTGGCAAACGACATACGCACCGGCCGGGGCAAGGTTCGTCCGAACTCATCTTGTAAGTTTCCTGGATCACTGCGCAACGCATATTCTTGAAAAGCCTTCAAGGTCTCAGGCAGCCATACACGGTACTTTTTACCTTTTTTGTGAGGTGATCCGAGTCTAGAGTATCCTCTGTAATTCGCCCAGGGATCGTAATCGGTTCGGCCTCCCGCTAAATCCGGCGAAATGTTCACATGGTTTTTAACTTCTTCATTGATAACCGGTGCTGTAAAAACCAGGGCGACTCGTCTCAGGGGATCACAACGGATCGTCTGTTCGCGTTGAATGCCGGGTTCTATGACGACGCCATGATCATAGTTGTCCGTACATTCAACTCCCAGGAAGTCAAACGCTGGAAAGGTGTGGAATGAAACAACGACCCGATCTTCGGCCCCTCTTTCAGGACCGTAAAACGAGACCAAGCCCGGCGCTACAATAAGATCTATTTTGATATTCAACGGCAGTTCGGTTTGGGGTGAGATCAACCAAACCTTTCTAGCCGCGGTTTCCTGCCCCTTTTGGTCGCCTCCCTCTGTTTGCGCCTCCCGGGCCGAATTGCGTTCAGCCCTGGTGATCAGAGAGTATTTCTCGCCCGGAACCGGTAAAATGAAAGGCGTGTCTCTGAGATCAGGGTCCCGCATCACATTCAGTAACACTCTCTGATCGCCGGTATCAGTTAACCGCATGAATAGATGCTGAGCCACGGAGTCCTGGTACACCGGCTGGTTGAAGGCAATACGAATAAATGGGGTACCCGGAGATTTCCAGGTTTTGAATTGTGCGTACTCAACTTTAGGACGCTCGGTGATAAAGCTGTGTCGCACCGGCTGAGAAAGCGTGGTGCCGTCTTGCGCCGGGATACCCGGGTTGACAATGAGGTCATAGCGGGTGGCGGGGGACAAGGCAGATTTTTCGTCCAACTGACAGGTCAAGGCACTCGTGTTGAGCCAGCGCCATTGGCAGTCCAATGCCGGAGTGATCGTTATCGGAATTTCCGGATCCGATCGCTGCATGCGTCCGACCGGTACGACCGGGCGATTAAACTGAAAAACAATCTGTCGTCCGGGCGGCACGTCAACGCCGTCCGGTGTAATACGAACAATGCTCAGCATTGAGGAGCCGGCATCTGCAGTCGATAGGATCGCATGGTTCAAAGTGGGTCTGAACAAGGTTATGATGAGACAGATTAAAGACAGAAAAGCGCAAGGATGCATTGGCTTTTTCCCTCCTGAGCCGGATGAATTGGGGTTCCGAAGCACGTATACTGCAATACAAAAATCGATGCAGCGCTCACCAGAGTCTATTTCGGATCTTCGTCTTTTTTTCAACGAGCCTGCCGGATGTGATTCAGATCTTCCTGCGCCCACTTTTGAGAGGTGCTCAGCTCACCTGAATGCTGATCAGACGAAATTTGCAGACATCGCTGATAGGCCTCCACAGCCTCCGACATATCGCCGTTCAGCCAATGTTTCAGACCAATCACATATTCAGCTGCCGTCCTCCATTCCGAGGAATTGCCCATTCGCTTTCTGAACCTTTCTTCGGATAATACTCCCATAAAAAATTCAGCCTGCAACGAAAAAAATCTGAATTCAAGGAAATGATCGACAATATATTGCCAGTAAATGGTCGCACGAGCATGATTATGGAAGTGCCTGATAACTGTGAGACCGGCTTTCATGGCGGCTGAAACCCGTACTGTTTTATCAACCATGCGAGATTTCATGATGTACTCATAAAGTTCAAGGGAGGCTTCATGTTCGCCGAGTGCATCTAATCGATCGGCCAATATTATCGTCGGTCGATGATTTCCTGTTATCGTGACGGCACGTTTTAGATAGGCAAGTTCGGCCTGTTGGTTGCCTCTGCGGCGCTGGATATCCGTCATCAGTATTAACGCCCCGACCTCGGCAGGAGCCAAGTTCAAACTTTTTATCGCATACTGTTCGGCAGCTTCGACGTTGCCGCCGTCTAAATGAATGCGTGCGATTTCATTGAGCGCACCAGGAAATTTCGGTTCTCTCCGGAGTGCCTCCTTGAGATAG
>Ga0209536_100003130_pt1 | contig 26743 bp, 20 predicted proteins | sample DeeMarSeWOR28_12_FD_187461 | JGI IMG/M metagenome (GOLD analysis project Ga0209536, IMG submission 187461) | Marine sediment microbial communities from White Oak River estuary, North Carolina - WOR-2-8_12 (SPAdes) (version 2) | ecosystem: Environmental > Aquatic > Marine > Intertidal zone >...
CCGCCCTGGACCTGCCGTCGACCGGCTCGGACGAAGGCTCGATCCCAGGCCGCCTGTACGAGACGATTCCCGCGCAAGCGCTCTCCTCCCGGCTGCCGGGTCCGCTGCGGGTCGAGTACACCCTCGATGCGGAGCTGATGGAGGACGTGTTCTCGATCCTCGAGCGGGGTCGCGTACGCCTCGGCAATGTCGTCGTGATGGACCCGCGCAGCGGTCGGGTGCTCGCCTACGCCGCGACAGACCTCGAGCACTTCCCGCCGACCCGGACGTATCCCGCGGCGTCCCTGGTGAAGATCATCACCGCGGCCGCAGCCCTCGATCGCGCTCCGAACACCGCGCGTCTGCCTTGCCGCTACCGCGGCAGCCCGTATCGGCTGACCGCTTCGCGCATCGATCCGCCGGCCCACGGCAACACGGTCTCGCTGCGCCGCGCGCTGGCCACCTCGAACAACCAGTGCTTTGCACAGCTCGCGGTCCACGCGCTGGGGGTCCAGCCGTTGCTCGAGGCGATCGATCGCTTCGGCTGGCTGTCTGCTCCCGCTCCCGCCCATGCGGCCGGCAGCGCAGAGGTCGGCGACGAGCGCCTCGACGTGGGTCGCCTGGGCTGCGGCCTCGCGGGCAGTCGCATCACGCCCCTGCATGCCGCTCAGCTGGCCTCGACCCTCGCCCACGGCGAGCTCGTCGCGCCCCGCTGGATCGAGCGCGTCGTGGACGGCGAGGGTCGCGACCTGGTCGTTCCGGAGTCCGGGCTGCCGCGTCGCGTGCTGTCCACGAAGCTCACCAACGAGTTGCGCGACATGCTGGTCGACACCACCCGGTCCGGCACGGCGCGGCGAGCGTTCCGGGGCCGTAGCGGTCGGTCGCTGCTCGGCCCGGTGACGGTCGCCGGCAAGACCGGCAGCCTGTCCGGGAAGCAGCCGGACGGTCGCTACGAGTGGTTCGTCGGCGTCGCGCCAGCCGACGACCCGCGCATCGCCGTCGCGACCGTGCTCGTCCAGGACGATCTGTGGTGGCGCAACGCCTCGCAGGTGGCTGCCGACGTGCTGCGCGCGGTCTTCTGCTCCCGCCAGGGATGTCGCGCCGAGAACGCCGAGCGCTTCACGCAGCCGGGCAGCGCGGCGTCCGTCGCCCGCGTGCGAGACTCGCAGAGCGCGAGGCTGAACTGAGCCCAGGGCGCGATCAGCGGGTGGCAGCGCCGACGCTCATGCGTCGATCGAGCTCCGCTCGCAGGTGCTCGACGACGGCCGATGCCTGGTCGGCCATGTCGTTGCGCTCCCCCGGATCGAGCACCAGGTCGTAGAGCTCCACGCCGCCGCGGGGCAGGTCGTAGCGCCGCACGGTGTCGATCAGCTTGTAGCGACCGGATAGCAGCGTGCGCGCGCTGGCACTTCGCTGCGGCTGGTCGAGCCAGGCCACGAAGCTGCGATCGTCTTCGGTTCGCGCCTCTCCCCGCGCGAGCGGCGCCAGCGAGCGCCCGCTCAGCCCGTTCGGCTCGAGACCCAGCACGTCGAGCACGGTCGGGACCACGTCGAGCAGGGAGACGGGCGTCTCGACACGGCGCGACGGGACCTCACCCGGGAGCTTCAGGTAGAGCGGGACCCGCAGCACCTCTTCGTACAGCGTGTAGCCGTGTCCGAAGCCGCCGTGATCGAAGAGCTCCTCGCCGTGGTTGCCCACGACGATCACCAGCGCGTCGCGATAGCGGCCGGCGTGCTGCAGCAGCTCGAGCATCTCTCCCACGCGGTCGAGCGTGTAGCGCACGGACACGTCGTACTGCTCGATCAGGCTGCGCTGTACGCGACGCGTCACGAGCTTGCGGGCGCTCCGCCGTCCTCCCATCACCGCCTGCTCGACGTCGCTTCCCGAGACGAAGGCGCGAGTCGGCGGGCGCCCGAGCAGGGCGCTGCGGTGATCGGCGGGAACCTTGTACGGGGCGTGGGAGTTCACCGGATGCAGGTACAGGAAGAAGGGTCGGTCCGGTGGCGTCGCCAGCCACTCCCGCAGCCAGTCGAGCATCACGCTCGCATCCGGGTGGGCTTCGATCGGGCCAGGGACCGACTCGAACCAGTCGAAGCCCCGAGCCAGGCCCGACTCGCGCGTCAGCTCGAAGTGATGGGACAGGGCGACCGTCTCGAAGCCCCGCTCGCGCAGCCGCTCGGCGAGTGTCGCGATCTCCGCGGAGAGCCGTGGGCTCGCGCCCGCGAGGCCGTGGCGCATCGGCGATACACCCGTCAGCAGTGATGCACTGCTGGCGAGCGTCGTGGACGACGGGGCCCGGGCCGCCGAGAACAGCGCGGCTTCCGCCCGAAACGCGTCCAGCCCGCTCGAGGTGTCGTACTGATAGCCGAGGTGCCCGACGTGATCGGCGCGCAGCGAGTCGACGTCGATCACCACCACGTTCGGCGACGGCTTCGGCGCCTCGGCGCAGCCGCTGGCCAGCGCCAGCAGCGCACAGGCTGCGCGCAGTCGCCGGGGCAGCCGCCCGACGCGGGGCGGGATACGATCGCGCTCGCGAGGTGGCCGCGTTGCCTCGTTCGGGTCCGAGGAGGAGGGTCGATGATCGCGGTGACGTCGGAGCTCAAGTCGAGGTCGGGCAGGGAGGCGGAGGTCCTGCGCATCGCTCTCGCACTCGCGCGTCGGGCCTGCGAGGACGAGCCCGGATGCCACGGCTACACCGTGGCGCGCTCGAAGCACGATCCCCGCCGGTTCCTGACCTTCGAGCGCTACGAGGACGACGCCGCGCTCGCCGAGCATTCGCGCGCGCCCCACTTCAAGCAGGCTTTCGAGCAGCTGATGGAGCGTCTCGAGGAGCCCCCGCGCGTCGCGATCTTCGACGTCGTCACGGACTGAACGGCTGCCGGCCGGCTAGCGTTCGGCCGCCGCGGCCTTGCGGCGCTTCAGGCGACGCTTGTGCCGCTGCCTGTGGCGGTGGCGCTTGACCTTCTGCTTGTTCTTGCTGCGGGCCATCTGGGCTCTCCGTCGGTCGGGCGCACGAGCCTACCCGAGCGCACCGTACGCGCAAGCCGTGGACGGCGGGAGCCGAGCGGCGATCAGCCGGGCAGGATCTCGGACATCACGGTGCCCATGGCCTGGATCTCCGAGTCGTGCAGCGACTCCACGGCCGGCAGCGAGCCCACCAGGCGCTCCAGGCGCGTGGCCACCTCGCCGGGCAGGGGGTCGAAGGCGAGCGCCATGCCGCTCTCGCCGTCGTCGCGACACACGCTGGCCCACACCAGGAAGGGCGACTCCCCGGCCTCGCCATAGATCGCCAGGTGGAGGCGGTCGCCCAGCTGCAGCCCTGGCAGGGGATCGATCCGCATGCCGCCGACCGCCAGGTCCCGGCCCACCAGCACCCGCAGCGCCCGCTTGCCGAACGCCGGGACGGTCTTCACGTACGCGGCGCGCCGCCCACCGCGGCGATCACCGGGGGTCTCGCGCACCGGGTCTTCGATCAGCGCGAGGTCCACCTCGATCGCCGCGTCGACCTCGTCGTCCGGGCCGCCGGGGGCGGGGTCCGACGCGCTCTCCTCGTCCGGCCCGCGCGTGGGCTCGGCCGGTCTCCGCAGCGTGGCAGGTCCGAGGGCCAGGTCCTCGATCAGCCCCTCCACCGCCGCGCGCGCGTCGGCGTCCACGTCCTCGAACAGGATGGCGGCTCCGTGGCGGTCGGGCTCGCCGAGGCCACCCTCCAGGCGGTCGACGCGCAGCACGCGACCGTCGATCGCAGTCGCGGACTCCACGGCCGGGATGTTCACGCGGATGCGTCGTCCCTCCGAGATCGGGTCCTCGGAGATCAGGCGGCAGCCCCGCATCGACAGGTCCGCGAGCACGGCGCGACGCGAGCGCAGCCCCGCGCGGTAGGTGACCTCGAAGCCGACGGCCACGCGGGGCTCGCGCCGGCGCTCGTCGCCGCGATAGAGGCCCCGCAGCAGCAGCAGCCGCAGCGCCTCCGGGTGCACCGGACGGCGGATCAGGTAGTCGAAGCCCGAGCGGCGCAGCTGGTCGCGCAAACCGGTCGAGTCCTCGCTGACGACGACGAGCCGCAGCGGATGCGGGCCGTGCTCGCTGGTCTCGACCTTCGCCACGGCCTCGATGCGTCGCGGTGTGGCGATCAGCAGATCGGAGGGCGGAGGCGTGCCGTCTACGATCGCGCCGCCGCGGACGCGAGCGTACGGCGCTCCGATGTCGTCGAGCACCTCCTGGATGTCGTCGAGCTCGCCATCGTCGAGCAGCAGGACGGAAGGACCCCCAGCCATGTCAGCGCTCCTCTTCGGCCTCTTCGACCTCTATCCGTCGTCCGACCCGGGCTCGCGCTGAAGCGACTTCGGCAACGGCCCCTCCGGCCCTTCTGGATGCCGCTCGGGCGCCGGCACGAGGGCGGACCGGGAGCGCAGGGCCTCCCTGCGCGCGTGCCAGCCGCAGGCGGCCGCCAGGGCCGTGCCCAGGATCAGCGACAGGGGGCCGGTGGGCAGCTGCCAGGCCAGCGCCGCCAGGCCGACGGCGGTCAGGTTGTTGACCCCGTGGCAGACGATCGCGGCCCAGGTGTGCCCCGCCCAGTGCGCAGCGGCACCGAGGTAGAGGCCCAGCAGCAGCGCGAATCCGGCGTGGATCGGCTCGAGGTGCAGCGCGCCGAAGACCGCCGCAGCCAGCCCGATCCCGAAGCCTGGGCCGATCCGGGCGACCAGCGCGCGTTGCAGCAGTCCCCGGCACAGCAGCTCCTCGGCGACTGCCGGCGCCAGTCCCAGCGCGACGAGCGCCACCAGCAGCCGCTCTCCCCGCGCGCCGGCCAGCAGCGCGGGAAAGTGCACGAGGGCGCTCTGCTCGCCCAGGCCGGTCAGCGCGAGCGCGGCGTCGAGGGCGTGGCTCAGGGCCAGGGTGCCGAGCACCAGCCAGCCGAGCCCGTGTCCGCCGAGGCCGGGGTCGACCCGCGAGAGCCCGAGGCGCCGCGCGACGGGCGGTCCGGCGAGCAGCGCGCCCGCGAGTGCGATCGTCCCGATCGCGAGCTCCGCGCGCAGGGAGGCCCGGCAGAGCGCGAGCAGCGGATCGTCCACCGGGTCAGCCTACCCGACGGCACGCGGCCCGCGTTGGGAAGTGAGAGCCAGAACTCGCGTTCCGGCTCTCGGACTTCTAGCCTCTCGCTGTGCAGGAGTCGTCTATCGCGCCCTCCCTGCTGGTGGCGATGCCGCAGCTGCTCGATCCGAACTTCCACCGGGCGGTGGTGCTGCTGATCCACCACGACGAAGAGGGCACGTTCGGTGTCGTGCTCAACCGCACGACGGAGATCCTGGCGCCCCAGCTGTGTCGCAGCATCGACATCGAGTGGTGCGGCGATCCCGGCGCGGTGGTGGGCTGGGGGGGGCCGGTGCAGCCCCAGACGGGCTGGGTGTTGTTCGACGGGGGTCTCGGCTCGCAGGAGCTCTCTCGGCAGGTCGGAGAGGATGTGCGCTTCGCCGGCTCGCTGGACGTGCTGCGCGACCTGGCGAGTGCGCCGCCGCCGCACCTGCGCGTGCTGCTGGGCTATGCGGGCTGGGGCCCCGGCCAGCTGGAGAGCGAGCTCGCCCAGGGCGCCTGGCTGATCGCGCCGGTCGATCGCGCCACGCTGTTCGACGTGGACGAGGCCGCGATGTGGGGCCACGTCGTGCGTGGCCTCGGCATCGAGCCCGCGACGCTGGTCTCCGGGCGGGGCGTCCACTAGCAGGCCGACCGAGAGTCGGTTGCCGGTTCAGCCGACCCGGCAAGCGTACGCTCGCCAGCTGGAGCCGGGACGCGGCGGCCGATGGCCTCAATCAGCGCCCGCGGGACGCCGATTGGCAGGGCATGTCCGAGCCTCCGGAGATCGTCGAGGGCGGAGCCTCGCGCGCGTACCGCGAGCCGCCCCCGAGCCTGGGCGCGCTGCTGCCGCGCATCGTGCAGCAGTTCGACGACGATGGCGCACTGGGGGTCGTGATCGTCGACGCTGCACCGCTCGCCGAGATCGAGCGCCAGTACGGCGCCCGGGCGTACCGGCAGTCGTTCTCCGCGCTCGCCGGCCTGGTCGAGGAGCTGATCGGCGATCGCCTGCTCGTCACCGATCTGGTGGTGGGCGGCGAGAGCGGGCGCAACGAGCTGGCCGTGCTGCTGTTCCGAGAGCCCGGCGAGGTGGACTTCTACAAGCGCGAGCTCGCGGAGATCGTCGCTCGGCTCACGCGGGGGCTCGATCGCAAGGGACACCGGATCGGCTACCCGTACACGCGCTCTCTGCCGCCCCCGGAGGCGGGCTTCAGCACGGCTCTGCGCAATCCACTGATCCGCGAGGAGACCCAGATCCGGGCCGCGCTGGAGTCGGCGCGAGAGCACGTGCTGCTGCGCAGGCGGCTCGCATCGCGGCGCCGCCGCAGCGAGCTCTTCGAGCTCGTGATCGAGGGGCGGCTCTACTCGGTCTACGAGCCCATCGTCGAGGTCGAGACCCGCACGGTCTTCGGCTACGAGGCGCTGGCCCGCGGTCCCGATGGCAGCGAGTTCCACAGCCCCGCGAAGCTGTTCGCGGCGGCCACCGAGCAGGACCTGCTCTTCCAGCTCGACCGACTCTGCCGCGAGCGCGGACTCGACGGTGCGCGGGACCTGCCGGGCGGCGCGAAGCTCTTCCTGAACGTGCGGCCGACCACCATCCACGATCCGAACTTCCGGGCCGAGGCGCTGGAGCAGACGCTGGAGCGCTGCCAGCTCAGTCCGAGCGACGTGGTGTTCGAGATCTCGGAGCAGGAGTCGATCGGGAACTTCGCGATCTTCCGCGAGGTGCGGGACTACTACGGGAAGCTCGGCTTCCAGATCGCGCTCGACGACACGGGCGCGGGCTACGCCAGCCTCGAGGCGGTGATGGAGCTGGCGCCCGAGTTCATCAAGATGGACCGGGCCTTCGTCGCGGGCATCGACGAGGACCCCTCGCGCCAGGAGCTGCTGCGCGCGCTCCAGTCGCTGGCCCAGCGTATCGGCGCGAAGATCATCGGCGAGGGACTCGACACGCTGGAGGAGCTCGAAACGCTGCGGCACCTCGAGATTCCGTACGGCCAGGGCTGGCTGTTCGGCAAGCCCCACCCGCTGCGCCGCAGGGAGTGACTGCAAGCCGACCGCAGGTCGGCGCGCAGCGAGCCGAAGGCGAGCGAAGTCGAACAAGAGTCGAGCCGCTTGCAGCGCCGGCGGCTCGGCGGCGAACGAGCGCGATCCCCGCCCGCGCAAGCCGACCGCAGGTCGGCGCGCAGCGAGCCGAAGGCGAGCGAAGTCGAGCCACTTCGAAGATCGATCTGGAAAGTTTGATTTTCGAAGCGATTGATGACACCCTCCGGCCGTGGCGGAATTTCGCTATCCGCAGTTCTGCCCGCTGGCCCGGGCCGCGGAGATCCTGGGCGAGCGCTGGACGCTGCTGGTGCTGCGCGAGCTGGCCTGCGGTCCCCAGCGCTTCAGCGACCTGCGCCGCCGGCTGTCCGGCGTATCGACGAGCGTGCTCTCCGAGCGCCTGAATCGGCTCGAGGAGCGCGGCCTGGTGGCGCGCCGTAGCCAGCCGCCGCCGGCGCCGGCCCAGCTCTACGAGCTCACGGCCGACGGTGAGGCGCTGCGCCCGACGCTCTACCAGCTGATGCGCTTCGGGGTGCGCTTCCTCGACACCGGCAGCCCGGGCGATCACCTGGAGGCGGACTGGCTGCGGGTGGGTCTGGCGGCCTTCGCGCGCGCGGAGCCGCTGCCGAGGCATACGATCGCGATCTACCTGCCCGCCGGTGCTTCGGAGCTGGTGCTGCGGGTGATCTCCGGCCGCCAGGGCACCCGGATCGATTCCGGTCCCGGGCCCGCCGAGGCGGTGCTGCGCATCGAGCCCCTCACCCTGCTCGCGCTGCTCGCCCGGCAGCTCGATCCACTGGAGGCCGCCGCCGCCGGCTCGCTCGAGCTGGACGGCGACCGCGCCGCGCTGCTCGCGCTGCCGGACCTCTTCGATCTCGACGATTTGATCGCGCGCCCCGCACGAACCGGGTGACGGCGCTACGCGCCGCCCACCCATCAGGAGAACCGACCATGTCCGAGAAGCCGATCCTGCACGGCGTGAACGCGTCGCCCTTCGTCCGCAAGACGCGGGTGGCCCTGGCCGAGAAGGGGATCGATTACGAGCTGGTTCCCGTGATGCCCATGGGACAGACGGCCGAGTACAAGCGGATCAGCCCGCTCGGGAAGATCCCCTGCTACCAGGAGGGCGATTTCACGCTGCCCGACTCGTCCTGCATCATCGCCTACCTGGAGCGCACGCGGCCGGATCCGGCGCTGTATCCCTCCGACCCGAAGCAGTTCGGGCGGGCGCTGTGGTACGAGGAGTACGCGGACACCAGGCTGGTGGAGGTGCTGGGGGTCGTCTTCTTCAACCGCGTGGTGAAGAAGATGATCAACCAGCAGCCCGACGAGGCGGCCGTTGCCGCGAGCCTCGAGGCCGCGAAGCCCGTCTTCGACTACCTGGAGGGCGAGCTGGCGGACCGACAGGTGCTGGTGGGCTCCCACTTCTCCGTCGCGGACATCGCCGTCTCGTCGCCTTTCGTGAACTTCGCCCACGCCGGCGAGTCGCTGGACGCGGCGCGCTGGCCGCGTCTGGCCGCGTACCTCGAGCGGAACCACGGCCGGCCGTCGTTCAAGGCGCTGATCGAGGAGGAGAAGGCGGCGCTGGCCGGAATTTGAGCGATCCTCCCGCGTGGGCGCCCGGCCTTCGGGGCGGGCGCCCGCAGCCGGAGGACCCCCCATGGCGGAGCTCGAGATCGTCGGAGCGCGCCTCTCGCCGTTCGTCGAGAAGGTCGTCGGAGCCGCGGTCTACAAGCAGATCCCGTTCGTGCTGCACGAGCCGAAGTCGATGGGCGAGATGCGCAAGCTCAATCCGGTGACCGGCAAGATGCCGGTGGCCTTCTTCGGCGAAGAGCAGATCTACGACTCGACCTTCATCCTGCGCCGCTTCGACCAGCTCGTTCCCGAGCCGCCGCTGCTCTCGTCGGATCCGCAGATCGCGGCGGCGCAGCGCCAGCTCGAAGACTGGTCCGACGAGGCGCTCTACTGGTACGTGATGTCGCTGCGCTGGTCGCCCGAGAACCAGGCGCGCTCGCTCGAGCAGCTGCGACCCTACGTCCCGGGTCCGCTGCGCTGGCTGGCGGGGCCCGTCCTGCGGCGCATGATCGGGGGGACGACCCGGGCGCAGGGGCTCGGGCGCCTGCCCTATGCCGACCTGATCCGCGAGACCGGCGAGCGGCTCGACGACCTGGTGCTGCTGCTGGCCCAGCGCAGCTTCTTCTACTCGAGTCGCCCCAGCGTGGCGGACTTCTCGCTGCGCGGGCAGTTCAGGACCGGCTGCAGCGGTGCAACCCCGGACTTCGAGCAGCTGGTGTCGCAGCGCCCGAGCCTGGCCGACTGGCTGAAGCGGGTGGACGACGCCGCCCGCGAGCCCGGTGTCGGCCCCCGGTCCGACGACGGTCCGCGATGAGCAGCCTGGAGCTCCCGGTCCGCGTCGGAGTCGCTCTCGGTGCGGGCAGCGCGGCCGCGATGGCGGAGATCGGCGCTCTCGAGGTGCTCGTCGACGCGGGCATCCCGGTGCACTGTGTGGCGGGCACGAGCGCCGGGGCGATCGTCGGGGCGGCATTCGCCGGCGGTCGCGTCAGCGCGCTGCGCGAGCGCCTGGAAGAGCTCACGCGACGTCGCGTGCTGCGCCTGTTCGATCTGGCGTGGCCCTGGGAAGGCTTCCTGCGCGGCCGGCGCGCGCTGGAGTTCATCGGGCCCCATCTCGGCGCGACGATCGAGGAGCTGCCGCTCCCCTTCGCGGCCGTCGCCACCGACCTGCGCAGCGGCGAGGAGGTGCTGCTCCGCCGCGGACCGGTCTTCGACGCGGTGCGCGCGAGCATCGCGATCCCCGGCATCTTCACGCCCTGGCGCGTCGACGGACGCCTGCTCGTGGACGGCGGCCTCGTGGATCCCGTGCCGGTCTCCGCAGCCCGCGCGCTCGGGGCCGAGTTCGTGATCGCGCTGAACGTGCTCCCGCTGCGCGAGGAGCATCGGGTGACGAGGTCGATGTACGAGTATCTGCGGTGGATTCGCGCCGATCACGACGAGTCCGTGGAGCCGGTGAGCGACGCCAGGGCGATCGAGGACGACCTCGGGCTGATGGAGGTGGTCTGGCGGGCCTCTCGGATCCTGGCCTCCCAGGTCGCCAGCAACCGCCTGCGCGAGGATCCGCCAGGCTGGCTGCTCCAGATCGCGGTGCCCGAGGTCGGGATGTTCGACGTCCACCGCACGAAGGAGCTCTCGGACCTGGGCCGACGCTGCGCTCAGCAGGCGTTGCCCGGCCTGCGCAAGGCGCTCGAGCGGGCGGTACCGCTGCGGCGACGGCTGCGAGACTGGTCACACTGGCCCGGCGGCCTGCTCCGCGATCGCTGAGCCTCGTCCGCGGCCGCTCGAGGTGGTCGCGTCGGCAGCGTGTACTGGAATCGCGGCGGTCGGGGATCCCGCCGTCGGACCGGCTCGGGTCCCTATAATGCGACGCTCACACCAGAGGGAGGGTCGCATGGCGCGCATCGCAGGCTGGCTGGCGGCGGGCGTGGTACTCGTGGTAGCGCTGATCGCGATCTACGTGTACGGGCAGGTCTCGACGCTCGAGCTGGCTCGCGTGACCGACGACGTGCACGTGATCTACGGGCTCGGCAGCAACGTCGGCATCCTGAGCACCGACGCGGGCTCGGTGGTCGTCGACACGATGACCTTCCAGCTGCAGGGGCGCGAGGTCCGCGAGCGAGCGCGCGCCGTGGCCGGCCCGGTGCAGGTGATCATCAATACCCACTACCACCTCGATCACACCCACGGGAACCCGGCCTTTGCGCCGGGCCTCGAGGTGATCTCGACCCGGCGGACGCGCGCCTACCTCGATGCGGTCGATGCCGACTACTGGCAGGGAGACGCTGCCGCGACACTGCCCAACCAGACCTTCGACGACGAGCGGACGCTCCAGATCGGTGGCAAGACGATCCAGCTGATCCACCCGGGTCGCGGCCACACCGACGGCGACCTGGTTGCGCTCTTCGTCGAGGACCGCGTGGTCCACACCGGAGACCTGTTCTTCAACGGCCGCTACCCCAACATCGACCTCGAGGCGGGGGGATCGGTGCGCGAGTGGAGCGACAGCATCGATCGCATCCTCGAGCTGGATTTCGACTACGTCATTCCCGGCCACGGACCCGTGACCGACGCCGACGGCCTGCGCGGCTTCCAGCGCTTCATGCGACAGCTGGCCGAGGCGGCCGAGGCGGCGGCGACCGGTGGGGTCTCGCTCGCGGACATGCAGGCGACCGCGCGAATCGACGCCGACGAAGGCTACGAGGTGATGGCGATCCCGTTCGTGATGCGACTCGACCGCGACTTCGTGTTGCGGCGAGCGTGGGAGGAGGCGAACGGCAGGTTCGATCCCATCCGGATTCCGGGAGGAGAGTGATGCAAGAGCTGTTCTCGGTTGCGAACAAGGTGGCGCTCGTCACCGGCGGGTCGCGCGGCATCGGCCGCATGATCGCCGAGGGATTCGTGCGTGCGGGCGCGCGCGTCTACATCAGCGCGCGCAAGGCGGAGGCCTGCGAGGCGACCGCGGCAGAGCTCGCGAAGATCGGGACCTGCAATGCGATCCCCGCGGACCTGTCGAGCGAAGCCGAGGCCCGGCGCCTGGCGGCCGAGCTCGGGGAGCGCGAGCCGATGCTGCACGTGCTGGTCAACAACGCGGGTGCGAACTGGGGCGCACCCTACGAGGAGTACCCGGACTCGGCCTGGGACAAGGTGCTGGCCGTGAACGTGAAGGCGGTCTTCCACCTCACCCGCGCCCTCACGCCGAGGCTCGAGGCCGCGGCCTCCGACGCCGACCCGGCCCGGGTGATCAACATCGGCTCGATCGACGGCATCCAGGTGCCGGCGCTCGAGACCTATGCCTACTCCGCCAGCAAGGCGGCGGTCCACCACATGACCCACGTGCTGGCGCGCCGCCTGGCGCCGAAGCGCATCACCGTGAACGCGGTGGCGCCGGGCCCCTTCGAGAGCAAGATGATGGCGGCCACGCTGGAGCGCTTCGGCGACAGCATCGCAGCGAGCTGTCCGCTCGGCCGCATCGGGACGCCCGAGGACATGGCGGGCGTGGCGATCTACCTGGCCTCTCGCGCCGGCGCCTACGTGACCGGCGTGGTGATCCCGGTGGACGGGGGCATCCGGGCCTGATCCGACCGCCTCCACTCGGGGCTATAATGCGCCCGCATTCGCGCCCAGCGCGCGTTCGGGAGGTCGCAGATGAAGGTGAAGGCCGCAGTCGCATTCGAGCCCGCGAAGCCGCTCGTGATCGAGCAGGTCGATCTGGAGGGGCCGAAGGCCGGAGAGGTGCTGGTGCGCCTCTCGGCGACCGGGGTCTGCCACACCGATGCCTACACGCTCTCGGGCCGGGATCCGGAAGGCCTGTTCCCGACCGTACTGGGTCACGAGGGAGCGGGCATCGTCGAGGAGGTCGGCGCCGGAGTCACCTCGGTGTCTCCGGGCGATCACGTCGTTCCGCTGTACATGCCCGAGTGCCGCCAGTGCAAGTTCTGCCTCTCGGGCAAGACCAATCTCTGCATCACGCTGCGCGAGAAGCAGGGTCAGGGCCTGATGCCCGACGGCACCAGCCGCTTCAGCCACAAGGGCAAGATGCTCCACCACTACATGGGCACCTCGACCTTCGCCGAGCGCACCGTGCTTCCCGAGATCGCGATCGCGAAGATCCGCGACGACGCGCCCTTCGACAAGGTATGCCTGTTCGGCTGCGCGGTGAGCACCGGCATCGGTGCCGTGCTCTACACCGCGAAGGTGGAGCCGGGCGCGAGCGTAGCCGTCTTCGGGCTCGGGGGCGTCGGTCTCTCGGTGATCCAGGGCGCGGCCCTGGCCGGGGCCGAGCAGATCATCGCAATCGACACGAACTCCCGGAAGTTCGAGCTGGCGAAGCAGTTCGGCGCCACCGACACCTTCGACCCGAAGGGCGTCTCCGATCCGGTGGAGGCCATCCTCGAGCTCTCGGGCGGCGGAGTGGACTACTCGTTCGAATGCATCGGCAACGTCGAGGTGATGGGTCAGGCGCTCAAGGTCGCGCACCGGGGCTGGGGCCAGTCGATCATCATCGGGGTCGCGGGCGCCGGCGAGGAGATCCACGCCCGACCCTTCCTGCTGGTGACCGGGCGCTCCTGGCGCGGCAGCGCATTCGGCGGCGTGAAGGGCCGCACCCAGGTGCCGAAGTTCGTCGATCAGTACATGAGCGGCCGCATCAAGCTCGACGAGTACGTGACCCAGAAGCTTCCGCTCGAGAAGATCAACCAGGCCTTCGACGCGATGCACGAAGGCGAGGTGATCCGCAGCGTGATCGTCTACGACTGATCCGGGCTGCCGTGGTGTGCGCACGCAATCCGCCACGACCCGACGCACCGTACGCTTCGCCGTCGCACCGCAGCCCCGGGCCTTCGGCTTCCTCTGGCCTCGGATCTGGAGTGCTGGGCACGGCCGCGCTTGGCTGGTGGCGTGGCCCCCGAGCGGAGCATGCGATCGACGCGTTGCGAGCCCGCGCCCGGGCCGGCGGACGCCGAGCGCCTGACCGGCGAGAGCGGGCCGATCCGCCGGATCCGGGCGCAGCTGCAGCGCCTGGCGCCGCTCGACACCACCGTGCTGATCACCGGCGAGACCGGCGTCGGCAAGGGGCTGTGCGCGCGGATGCTGCACCGGCTCTCGGCCCGCCCGGGGCCGTTCGTCCAGGTCGACTGCGCCGCGCTGGCGCCGACGCTGCTCGAGAGCGAGCTCTTCGGCCACGAGCGGGGGGCCTTCACCGGGGCGGCGAGTCGTCGCATCGGTCGCCTCGAACGCGCTGCCGGTGGGACGCTCTTCCTCGACGAGATCGGCGAGCTCGAGCCGGCTCAGCAGGCCCGCCTGCTCGGCTTCCTGCAGGAGCGCCGCTTCGAGCGGGTGGGAGGCGGACGATCGCTGCGGCTGGACGCGCGCATCGTCGCGGCGACCAGCCGCGATCTCGCCGACGAGGTCCATAGCGGGCGCTTTCGCGCCGACCTGTACTACCGCCTCGCCGTGGTCCGGATCGAGCTGCCGCCGCTGCGATCGCGGCCCGCGGACGTGCAGCTGCTGGCCCGGGAGGGCCTGGCCGCGATTGCGGAGCGCCTGGGTCTCCCGGCTCCGCGGCTCGAAACCGAGGCGGCGGCTGCGCTGGCGGAGCGCGCCTGGCGCGGGAACGTGCGCGAGCTCTTCAACGCCCTCGAGCGGCTGACGATCCACTGTCCGGGCGAACGGGTCACCCGTGACCAGCTCGAGTGGGCGCTCGGGCGCGAGCTCGAGCCCGAGCGCGGGGCCGTCTTCGGATCGGCGGCAGCGGAGCGCACGCGCATCGCGGCGGCGCTGCGCGAAGCCGACGGCAACGTGGCCCGGGCAGCGCGCAGCCTCGGGATCCCGCGCACCACGCTGCGGCGTCGCATCGCACGCGCGTCCGCCCGGCGCGAATCCCGTTCAGTGGCCGAGAAACCCGACGAGCTCGAGCAGAACGAGCCGCAGTGCGATCAACGTGAGCACGCCCTTGTAGAGGCGCGTGAACCAGCTCTCCGACACGTGCCCGAGGATCCGGCTGCCGACCCAGGTTCCGGCCACCACCGCGGCGGACAGGATCAGCAGCGGCGAAAGGAAGCTGGCGAACGCGAAACCCGCGACGCCGAACACGGCGAGCTTCGCCAGGTGGCCCAGCGCCTGGCAAGCGGCCTTCGTGCCGATGATCCCCTGCCTGGCGAGACCGAGGTTCAGGAAGAAGGGAGCGAGCAGCGGACCCGTCGCGCCGACGGTGGGATTCAGCAGGCCGACCACTCCGCCCAGTACGAAGAAGCGGCGGCGGCGGTCGCTGCGTTCCGGGTGCAGGCCCGCCGTCAGCACCCCCGGGACCCAGGTCGCCAGCAGCACGAAGACGCCGATCAGCGCGCGGGCCAGTGAGGGGGGCAGGGAGGTCGCGATCGCGAGGCCCGCGAAGCCCATCGGCAGCAGCAGCAGGCTGTAGCGCAGCACCAGGCTGCGCTCGACGTGGTCCCGCTGGATCCAGGTACGCGATCCGTTGGAGACGAGCTGCACCGCACCGTGCAGCGGGATCGCCACCAGCGGCGGCATGAAGAGCAGCATCACCGAGAGCAGCACGATGCCGCCCGCCATGCCGACGATCGCCGAGAGGACGGACGTGGCGAAGGCCGCGAACACCAGGATCGAGAGCGTCAGGGGCTCCAAGCGGCGTGACGGTAGCGCGCGGCTCGCGCGATCTCCCGTCCGGTCGGGACCGGGTCACCCGTTCCCGGGTCGTGCGACGACGCGAGCCCGGTGCCGTCCGCTGGGAGCCTCACCCCAGACCCGAACGGGGCTCCGGCAAGCGCATCCTCGCCAGCTAGCGACGGACCTTCGACGGGTCGAAGCGCGGCTCGGGCCGGCGGCCGATCCAGCCGAGCAGCGATGCGACCGCCTCGACGTCGGGCAGCCGCCGGCTGGCCGCGGTCGGCGTGTCGGCGCTGCCCACGCGGAAGGTCTGGCCCAGCCCGGCCAGCACGCGGAAGGCGTCCTCGTCGGTCTGATCGTCGCCGACGTAGACCACGCGCGCGATCTCGGACCAGCTCGGTCCGTAGCGCGCGCGCAGCACGTGGAGCACCGCGCGGCCCTTGTCCCAGCCGATCGGCGGACGCGCCTCGACCGCGCAATGCGCCGAGCGCGGCTGATAGCCCGCCTCGCTGATGCGCGCCCAGGCGTCCTCGACCAGTCCGGCGCGCAGCGGCTCGGGCACGGCGCGGTAGTGGAAGGTCAGGGTGGGACCCTTGCGCTCGGTCCACGCACCCTGGCTGGCGATCGCGTCGAGCTCGTCGGCGAGAGCCTCGGAACGGGCGCGATAGTGGATCAGGTCCTCGTGCTCGAAGTGGCCGATGTGGTGGCCTTCGATCTCGAGCCCGTGGTTTCCGGCGTAGGTGAGCACCTGCTCGCCCACCGCCCGGCGCACGCCCTCGAGCGAACGGCCGCTCACGATGGTCACGTCGGTATCCGGCCGGCGCGCGCAGGACTGCAGGGCCGCGCGCATCGTCGGCGAGAGCCGCGCGTCGTCCGGGTGGTCGCAGAGGGGCGTGAGGGTGCCGTCGTAGTCGAGGAAGAGCGCGAGCCGGTGATGGCGCAGGAAGTGGCCGAGCCAGCCCATGAAGTCGGCGTCCGAGAGCGGCTGCACCGCGGCCGGACCGATCGTCGCGGCCTCGATGAAGGAATGGGTCCAGGTGTCGAGGTCGTTCTCGCGCTCGCGCGCGCGCAGCGCGCTGATGCGGGCCGCGCGCTCGTTCACCTCCATCGACAGGGCCCGGTCGATCGCCTCGGCCGTACCCTCGATGTCGTAGGGGTTCACGAGCACGGCCTCGCGCATGGTGTCGGCTGCGCCGGCCAGGGCCGAGAGCACCAGCACCCCGGGGTCGGCGACCTGGCAGGCCACGAACTCCTTCGCCACCAGGTTCATGCCGTCGCGCAGCGGCGTGACGAGCGCGACGTCGGCATCGCGGTAGAGCGCCGCGAGCCTCTCGTGGCGGTAGCTCCGGTAGAGGTAGCGGACCGGCGACCAGCTGGCGGTGGCGAAGCGTCCGTTGACGCTGCCCACCAGCTCGTCGATCTCGCGCTTCAACTCCCTGTACTCGTGCACCTGGGAGCGACTGGGAACTGCGATCTGGAGCAGCACCACCTTCTCGCGATACTCCGGGAGACGCTCGAGCAGCCTCGCGAACGCGCGGATGCGCTCCGGGATGCCCTTGGTGTAGTCGAGCCGGTCGACGCCGAGCACCACCAGCTCCTCCCCGACGTTCGGGGCGGTCGGCGCCTCGTTGGCGAGCCTCTCGAATGCGTCGAACTCGATGCCGATCGGAAACGCGCCGACGCGCGTGGTGCGGTCGCCGTACTCGACGCACATCGTGTCGCGGTGGACGCGCGCGCCCAGCACGCGCTCCGCACAGTCGAGGAAGTTGTCTACGTAGCCGTTCACGTGCAGCCCGACCAGATCGCATGCGAGCACGGAGCGCAGGATCTCCCGCGCCCAGGGCAGCAGGCGGAACATGTCGTAGGGCGGGAACGGGATGTGGAGGAAGAACGCGAGCGGTCGGTTCGCACTCTGGGCGCGGATGCGGCGGGGTGCGAGCATCAGGTGGTAGTCGTGGACCCAGACGAGCCCCGCATCGGGCGCGCTCTCGAGCACCGCCTCTGCAAAGCGCTCGTTGACACGGGCGTAGACCTCGTAGTCGCGCGTGTCGAAGCGCGCGTGGTCGCTCATCGAGTGGAAGAGTGGCCAGAGCGTGCGGTTGGAGAAGCCGTGGTAGTAGCGCGTGACCTCGGACTCGCTGAGCAGCACCGGGGCGATGCCATAGGAGGCGCCCGCGGTGTCGATCGCCTCGTCCGCCCGCAGCACGATTCCGGGCCATCCGACCCAGTTCCCGCCGCGTTTGCGCAGCGTCGGCTCCATCGAGGAGACGAGTCCGCCGGGAGAGGGACGTCGCTCGAGGCCCTTGCTGGTGCGGTGGAAGGAGAACGGCAGCCGGTTGCTCGCGACGGTGATCGGCGGCGCGGTCGTGGAGGCCAGATCGGACACGACCCGAAACTAGGAGTCTCGCCGGGGATTCGAAAGGGGGGGGCGCTTCGCGCGCGAGTCGCCGCGGTAGAGCGCCTCGGCAGGCCGAGCGGCGCGCGCGCGGGCGTCGAGTACGATCGCGTGGTCTGGGGCCAGCGCGCAGGCCGGATCGGTCGCCGCGGGATCTCCGGTGAGCTGGAAGGCCTGACAGCGACAGCCGCCGAGATCGCGCGAGCGCTCCGGACAGCTGCGGCACGGCTCGCGCATCCAGTCGTCGCCGCGGAACGCGGCGATGCCGGGAGCGGACTCCCAGCACTCGCGCAACGCGTGCTCGGGGTAGCGGAAGAACTCGAGCCCCGGGATCTCCGCTGCCGCGTGACAGGGGAGCACGAGGCCTTCCGGCGTCATCACCAGGATGCGGCGACCCCAGCCGCCCATGCATGGCTTGGGGCGATCCGCGTAGTAGTCCGGCAGCACGAACAGGATCTCGGGTCCGTCGCCCGCCGTCCGCGCGCGCGCGACCGCACCGGCTGCGCGCTCGAGCTGTTCGGCGGTCGGCAGCAGCGCCGCGCGGTTCGCCAGCGCGAAGCCGTGGTATTGGACGTTCGCCAGCTCGAGGCGCTGCGCGCCGAGGCGCCTGCCGAGCTCGATCAGCTCGTCGGTGCGGTCGAGGTTCCCCCGGTGAAGTACCACGTTGAGGGTGAGGGGAAGGTCCAGGGCGGCGGCGTCGCGCGCGAATGCGAGCTTGCGCTCGAACGCGCGCGTACCGGCCACGGCGTCCGATTCCGCGGCGCGCGCATCCTGGATCGAGAGCTGAACGCTGCGCAGTCCGCGCTCGCGCAGCGCGGCGAGACGGTCGCGGTCGAGGGTGGTGCCAGCGGTGACGAGGTGGACGAACAGTCCCGCTCCGGCGGCTCCGGCGACGATCTCCGCGAGATCCGGGTGCAGGGTCGGCTCCCCGCCGGTGAGTCCCACGTGGACGACGCCGAGCGCGGCCGCCTCGCGGAAGGCGCCGCTCCAGGCCTCGCCGTCGAGCGCGTCGGGGACGGAGCGGAAGGAGACCGGATTCGAGCAGTAGGTGCAGCGCAACGGGCAGCGGTAGGTGAGCTCCGCCACCAGGTTGTAGGGGCGGTGGCCCACGGCCTCCATCACGTCTCCCGCACCAGCACCGAGAGCTTCGTCATCTCCTCGACGAAGTGATGGACGTCCTCGGCGAGGTCCGGCTCCTCGGGGTGACGCGCGGCCAGCTCCGCGACGACGTCGAGGGTGGTGCGCGCACCGTCGCAGAGCTGGAGGATCTCGCGGCCGCTGCCCCCCAGCTTCACCGCACGCTCGGAGAGCACGATCATCGGCTCGTCGTCGTCGAGGCGGGCCAGAGCGTGGGGCGACAGGCGCGGGCGCGCGTGCGCAGCCTCGACCGCGTCGAGCAGGCTCCAGAGGATCTCGCACTTGCGCTCGAGCGCGGCGACGCAGCGGTCCTGGAGCTCGCGCGAGCGCGCCTGCGCCAGCACGAACGCCAGCCCGAAGGCGGAATCGGCAGGGGCCTGCCGCGTTCGGGCCCGGAAGTAGCGCAGCCCCTCGGTCGCGACCCAGGGGTAGTGCCGCTCGAAGGCGGCGATGCGCACCGCCATGATGTCTCCCGCGAAGAGCTCGGTCAGCGAGGATGCGACCGACTCCAGCAGGTCGTGGGAGGCGACGAAGTCCACGTACGCGTCGCAGGCCCGTCTCACACCGGGCAGGACGTCGCGCTGTCCGGCCACCCGCTCGCGATCGAGGCCGACCGCCTCTGCCAGAGCGAGCCACAGCTCGAGTCCCCCTTCGCCGTCGCGGTGGCCATCGTGGTCGTGGATGCGCCCGATCCAGTCGCGCCGGAACGCGGGATCCTGGGCCTTCGCGAGAATGAGCCCGTCCTTGATGGGGATGCGCGTCTGATAGTAGTAGCGGTTCGCGACCCAGGTACGGATCTCCGCGGGCTCGAGCGTGCCCGCGTGCATGCGCAGGTTGAAGGGATGCCGGTGGTGATAGCGCTCGCGCCCGATCTCGCGCAGGCGCGCCTCGAACTCCTGCGGCGAGAGCGCGTTCAAAGCTCGATCTCCATGCCGTCGAAGGCGATGCCCACGCCGACGGCGGCCACGCGGGCGGCCTCCGGAGAGTCCCGATCGAGAATGGGATTGGTGTTGTTCATGTGCAGGTAGAAGGTGCGACCGGGCAGCTCGGCCAGCGTCGCCAGGCTGCTCTCCGGCCCGGTGATCGGCAGGTGTCCCATCGCGCGGGCCCCCGGCGCGCCCGGCCGCAGCGCGCGCAGCTCGTCCTCGCTGAAGAAGGTCCCGTCGACGAAGCGCAGGTCGGCTGCGGCCAGCTCGGCGAGGGTGGCGGAGTCCAGCGCCTTCAGGCCGGGCACGAAGGCCATGCGCGCGCCGGTTTCGCGCTCGACCACCCGCAGACCCACCGTGGTTTCGGCGTGCGGCTTCGCCAGCTCTCGCAGGTAGCCCGGCACCTTCGGCGCCACCGGGAAGAAGCGCGCCTCGAGCGCGCCGTTGCGGTCGAGGCTCACCGGGATGTCGAGCGGCGTGCTGCCCCAGACCGCCTCGAGCAGGCGCCAGGCCGCATTGTGCTCGAGGATGGCCTCGCGCACCCAGTGGGTGGAGAGCACGCGGTAGGAGAGCGCTTCCCTCAGCACCAGCAGGCCGATCACGTGGTCGAGCTCGGCGCTCGTCAGCACCACCGTATCGAGCGGAACGTCGCGCGTTCCCGGCCTCGGATGCAGTCCCGGGAAGCGCGTGAGCTGGTCGCGGATGTCGGGGCTCGCGTTGAGGATCGACCAGCGTTCGCCGTCCGTGGAGATGGCCAACGAGGGCTGGGTCCGGGGCGGTACCGCCGGGTCGCCCGCGCGCGCGCGCTGCGAGTTGGGTCCGCCGCAGTTCCACTGGGGCAGGCCGCCTCCGGCGCAGGATCCGAGCACCCGAACGCGCATCGCGAAGTCGCCCCGTTCCTAGCTGCTCGGAGCGATGCTCTCGAGCAGCCGGAAGTCGCGCGCGAACCGGCCCTCGGCGTTCACCACGATGCGCCGCGCCTTGTGCTCCACGTCGAGCATGCGGCGGCGCACGAAGGCCTGCGCGATGTCCACCCGACTCGGGTCGACTCCGGCCTGCTTGAGCAGCTCCGTGGCGGCGATCACGTCGATCACCATCTCGGCCATCAGCTTGGCGCGCAGCAGCGCATAGTTCATGTCCGAGTAGAGCACCTGCAGCGTCTTCTCCACCTCGAGCGTCACCTCGCGCACGCGCTCGGCCAGCTCCGCGCGTGCCGCGTCACCCGCCATCTCCGCGAGCTCGGAGCGCACCTCGCCGAAGACCACCGCCAACGCGCCCTTGCCCATCTCGCGCAGTGCAAACGAGGCCTGGATCTCGCTGGTACCCTCGTAGATGGTCATGATCAGGCTGTCCGCGTGGAGCTTCCCCACGTCCGCGTCCATCGTGAAGCCCACGCCCCCGAAGACCTGCATCGCGTCGCGGGTGAGGTCGCTGCAGATCTCCGTTGCGAAGTACTTGCAGAGCGGAGTCAGCAGCCGCACCCGCGTGTGGTCGCGCTCGATGTCCTTCTGGAGCTGCACGGCGTCGCTGTCGGAGAGCCCGCCGCGCCGCAGCGCGGCCTCGCCCGCCGCCACCGAGTCGACCAGCCCATAGGTGCGGTAGAGCAGGGCTCGCACCGCCTCGGTGTTGACGGCCATCTTCGCCAGCATGGTGAGCACCAGCGGCTGCTCGGCGACGGGTCGCCCGAACTGCTGGCGCTGGCGCGCGTACGTGATCGCGTCCCAGAGCGCGGCATCGCACAGGCCGAGCGCCTGGGAGGCGACGCCCAGACGGGCGTTGTTCATCAGGTCGAGCATCGCCCGGAAGCCCTTGCCCTTCTCGCCCAGGCGCACGCCGATGGCGCCTTCGAAGACCACCTCGCAGGTGGCCGAGCCGTGGATGCCGAGCTTGCGTTCGAGCCGGGCCACGCGCACGCCGTTGCTCGCGCCGTCGTCGCGATGGCGCGGCACCAGCAGCAGCGAGAGCCCGTTGGTCGTCCCCTTCGACTCGTCGAACGTGGCATGGTCCCGCGCCAGCACCAGGTGGACCTCGCAGCCGCCGTTCGAGATGAAGATCTTCTGTCCATCGACGCGCACACTGCCGTCCGGAAGCTCGGTGGCCCGGGTGGTGATCGCGCCGAGGTCGCTGCCGGCCTGTGGCTCCGTCAGGTCCATGCAGCCCTCGACCTCACCGGAGGTGAAGCGGGGCAGCCACTTCTGCTTGACCTCCTCGTTGCCGTACTTCTCGATATCGTTGGCGGCGCCGGCCTGGAGCCCGACCACCATCATCAGGGAGGGATCCGCCCGGGAGATCATCTCGAGGTAGATGCCCGCCAGGATGGCCGGCAGGCCGTAGCCTCCGTACTGCTCGGAGACCGCGAGGCTCACCAGTCCCGCTTCGGCCAGCTTGTCGTAGGCGCGCCGGATGTGGGGAGGCGAGGTGGCGCCGCCGTCCGGCGTGAGCACGGCCTCGTCCGCCCAGTGCTCGCGGGCCTCGGCCTGGAAGCTCTCGGCCAGGGAGGCGGCGGTCTCCAGGATGGTGCGGTAGGCGCCGACCTCGGCCTCTACATCGGCGTCTTCGCCCTGCCGGAGCCGGAGCAGTCGCTCCCAGTCCGTCATCCGGTCTAGGTAGAGCCGCATTCCGGGACCGAAGAAGTCGGGCACGTTCACTCCCCCATCGCGATTGGTGGCATACGCCGCATCCGGCCCCGTGTCGGGCTCGGGCATCCCTCGCCGGCGCGCGCTTGGGTCTGCGCTGGTTCCTCACGCCGGGCCGCGGGCGCGGGACCGGGGCGAAGCTGGATGTTAGCTTATGCGCCCGATGAGCAGGACCGTCTTCGAGCGCGTGGCCCCGGTCGTCGACTTCCCCGCTGCGGAAGCGAAGATCCGCGATTTCTGGCGCGAACACCGGGTCTTCGCGAAGTCCCTCGAGCGCGGCCGGGGGCGCCCTCGCTTCGTCTTCTACGAGGGGCCGCCGACCGCGAACGGAATGCCGCACAACGGCCACGCGCTCACCCGCGTGATGAAGGACGTGATCCCCCGTTACAAGGCGATGCGCGGCTTCGACGTTCCGCGTCGCGCCGGCTGGGACACGCACGGGCTGCCCGTGGAGATCGAGGTCGAGAAGGAGCTGCGGATCTCCGGCAAGGACGCGATCGTGCAGTACGGGGTCGAGCCCTTCGTGCGCCGCTGCCTCGACAGCGTCTTCCGCTACACCGAGGAATGGAAGAGCTTCACGGAGAAGCTGGGCTTCTGGATCGACGTCGACGACGCCTACGTCACCTATCACCAGTCCTATGTCGAGAGCGTGTGGTGGGCGCTGTCGAAGCTCTTCGAGCGCGATCTGCTCTACCGCGGCCACAAGGTGGTCTGGTGGTGGGCCCAGGGCGGCACCGTGCTGTCGGCGGCGGAGGTGGGAGAGGGCTACCGGACCGTCGACGACCCGTCGGTCTACGTGCGCTTCCCGCTCGAGGACGAGCCCGGCACGTCGTTGCTGGTCTGGACGACCACTCCCTGGACCCTTCCCTCGAACAGCTTCGCCGCCGTGCACCCGGAGGTCGAGTACGTCGTCGTGCGCGACGGTGACGCGCGGCTGGTGGTGGCGGAGGCGCTGCGCGAGGGCCTCGCCGAGAAGGCGGGACGCGAGCTACCCGTCGAGCGCAAGCTGCCCGGTCGCGAGCTGGTGGGCCGACGTTACGTCCCTCCTTTCGACTGGTACGCCGGCATCGCCGGCTCCGCCGACCTCTGGCGGGTGGTGCCCGCGGACTTCGTCGCGCTCGACGCGGGTACCGGCGTGGTCCACGCTGCGCCCGCCTTCGGCGAGGTCGACTTCGAGCTGCTGCAGAGCGAGCGCGAGCAGCGACCCGACCTGCCGCTGCTCTGCGCCGTCCGGCCCGACGGCAGCTTCGATCCCGAGCTGGCGCCTGCGCAGTACGCCGGTCGCTGGGTCAAGGAGGCCGACGGTGACCTCACCCGCGAGCTCAAGCAGCGCGGCCTGTGCTGGCACGCCGAGCAGGTCCGGCACGAGTATCCCTTCTGCGTGCGGTCGGACGACGACCCGCTGATCCAGTACGCGCGGCCCGCGTGGTACGTGCGCACGACCGCCCACGTCGAGGAGTGCCTCGAGAACAACGCGCTGATCCGCTGGTTGCCCGAGCACATCCGCGACGGTCGCTTTGGCGACTTCCTGCGCAACAACGTGGACTGGGCCCTGTCGCGCGAACGCTTCTGGGGCACCCCGCTCAACATCTGGATCAACGATGCGACCGGGCGCATGGAGGCGCCCGCCTCGGTCGCGGAGATCCTCGAGCGCTCGCCCTCGGCCTTCGACGCCTTCGAGGCGGCGCTCGCCGAGGATCCCTCGCTCTCGCCCCACCTGCGCGTGCACAAGCCCTGGATCGACCAGGTGACCTGGACCCGGGAGGGCGAGCCGGGCGTCTACCGGCGCGTGCCCGAGGTGGTGGACGCCTGGTTCGACTCGGGCTCGATGCCCTTCGCCCAATGGGGATATCCACGGACCGGTGTCGAGGAGTTCGAGCAGAGCTTCCCGGCGGACTTCATCTCCGAGGCGATCGACCAGACGCGCGGCTGGTTCAACTCGCTGCTCTGGATCTCGACTCTGCTCTTCCCCGAACGGCCCAAGCCGCACCCGTTCGAGACCTGCATCGTGCTCGGGCACGTGGCGGATCGCTACGGCAAGAAGGAGTCGAAGAGCAAGGGCAACTACACGCCGCCCGAGGTCATCCTGGACCAGGTGCGGCTCGAGTTCGCGGCGGTTTCGCCGGGCGACGCCGGGCCGCCGGAGGGCGTGGCGACGATCGCGCGGGAGGACTTCGAGGGCCTCGACCTGCGCGGCGAGGCGGCCTCGGTGCGCGTCCACCGGGAGGGACTCGCGTCCCAGGGGCTCGACCTGGAGGTGCGCCCCGCCGCGATCCCGCGCCGGGTGATCCACCTCTCGGCCCCCGACGCGAAGCGACTCGGGATGACGCCGGCGGCGCCGGGCACCCACGTGATGCCCCGCGAGGTGCCGGCGCTCCCCGATGACGCGAAGGTATGGGTCGACGATCCCAGCTCGCCGGCGCCGGGCGCGGACGCCTTCCGCTGGTTCTTCTTCTCTTCGAACCCTCCCTGGAACGGCACGCGCCACTCGCTCTCGGGCGTGCGCGCGACCCAGCGGGAGCTGCCGATCAAGCTGCGCAACGTCTACGCGTTCTTCACGATCTACGCCGACATCGACGGCTTCGATCCGGCGGACGCGGGGGGACGGCGCCCCGGCCGCGACCGCGCTCTGATCGACCGCTGGGTGCTCTCGGAGCTCGCGATCGCCTGTCGCGAGGTCGTCGCGCACATGGACGACTACCGGGTCTACGAGGCGACCGGCGTGCTGACGGATTTCGTGGACGCGCTGTCGAACTGGTACGTACGTCGCAGCCGCGACCGTTTCTGGGCGCCGGGCCTGGCCCAGGAGAAGCTCGACGCCCACTGGACGCTCTACGAGTGCCTCACCGCGCTGGCTCGCCTGATCGCGCCCTTCCTGCCCTATGCGGCCGAGGACATGTGGCAGAACCTGGTGCGCGGAGTCGATGCGAGCGCGCCCGAGAGCGTCCACCTCGCGGACTACCCGGAGCCCGATGTCAGTGCGATCGACGACGAGCTGTCGAGGCGAATGGCGGCGGTGCGCGCGATCGTCTCTCTCGGTCTCCAGGTGCGCACCGGCGAGAAGCTGCGGGTGCGCCAGCCGCTCGAGGGGGCCGAGATCGTGCTGGCGGATGCCTCGCTGGCGCCCGCACTGGCCGAGCATGCCGACCTGGTGCGCGACGAGCTCAACGTCCGCGAGCTGCACTTCGTCGAGAACGCGGACGACTACGTCACCTACCACGTGAAGCCGAACTTCCGCGCGCTCGGGCCCCGCGTGGGCAAGCGCATGCCGAAGCTCAAGGCGGCCCTCGCCGAGGCGGACGGCGCCGCGCTGCTGCGGGCGCTCGAGAGCGAGGGCAGGGTGCGCATCGCCGTCGGGGGCGAGGAGATCGAGCTGGGCGCGGAGGAGATCGCGGTCGGTCTGGAGGCACGCGAGGGCTTCGCCGCGGCGGCGGGGGCGGTCGGGGTGGTGGCGCTGCGTACCGCGCTCACGCCGGAGCTGATCGAAGAAGGCCGCTTCCGCGAGGTCCTGAACCGGGTACAGACCTTCCGCAAGGAGCTCGATCTCGAGTACACCGGACGCATCCACCTCACGGTCGACGGCGCTGCAGTGCTGCTCGACGCGGTACGGCCGCGAATCGACGAGCTGGCCCGCGAGACGCTCGCCGGCGAGGTCGCACTCGACGCGCAGCCGGCAGCCGGCGCGCACGTGCGCGAGGTCTCGATCGACGGCGAGCCGCTCACGCTGGGGCTGACGCCCGTCTGACGCCCGCCTAGACTCGTTCGTCGAGGAACCCCATGAAGGCGATCGATCCCGGGCTCGTCGCACGCCTCGCAGAGACGTACGGTACTCCCTACTACCTCTACGACGCCGCCGTCATTCGCGAGCGAGTGGCGGCGCTGCGAGCCTTCGACGTGATCCGCTACGCGCAGAAGGCCTCCTCGAACGTGCATCTGCTGCGTCTGCTGCGCGAGCAGGGCTGTCTGGTCGACGCCGTCTCGCTGGGGGAGATCGAGCGGGCGGTACGCGCGGGCTTCGACGCGCGAGGCGAGCCGGCGGGCATCGTGTACACCGCCGACGTGATGGACGGGGCCACGCTCGAGCGGATCGTCGAGCTCGACATCCCGGTGAACGCCGGTTCGCCCGAGATGCTGGCCCAGGTTGGCCGGCGACACGTCGGACATCGGGTGTGGATCCGCATCAATCCGGGCTTCGGCCACGGACACAGCCGCAAGACCAACACGGGCGGCGAGTGGAGCAAGCACGGCGTCTGGCACGGCTACCTCGACGAAGCCCTGCGCCACATCGAGAAGTATCGGCTCGATCTGGTGGGGCTGCACATGCACATCGGCTCGTGCTCGGACTTCGAGCACCTGAAGCAGGTCTG
>Ga0209536_100003131_pt1 | contig 26739 bp, 14 predicted proteins | sample DeeMarSeWOR28_12_FD_187461 | JGI IMG/M metagenome (GOLD analysis project Ga0209536, IMG submission 187461) | Marine sediment microbial communities from White Oak River estuary, North Carolina - WOR-2-8_12 (SPAdes) (version 2) | ecosystem: Environmental > Aquatic > Marine > Intertidal zone >...
CGCGGCCAGTTCCGGCAGCACCTCTTCTTCAAGCGTGGCCTGCATCTGGCTGCTCTGCGAAATAGGCTCGACGTTCGCCGTGACGGTCACGGTTCGCCGGCCGTTACGACGGCTGATCGTTGTGTAAGCTCGTCCGGGTTCGACCCTAGCGATCTGCGCCAACGGCACGTCCGTTCCCTGCGGAGTCCGAATCAGCAATTGCTCCAGATCGTGTTGGTGGACGCGTTGCTCGCGAGGCAGGCGCACCTTGACCTTGACCTCGTTGCGTCCCCTCTGCTGGCGAACTGCCTCGGAACCATAGAAGGCATTGCGCAGTTGCCTGGCCAGTGCCTGCTGGGTCAGCCCCAGACTGTGGCCTTCGCGATTGAGGCTATAGTCCAACTGACGCTTGCCCGGCGTGTAACCATCGTCAATATCCTTTACATTTGGAAAGTCCGCGAGAGTGGTGGCCAAGGCCTCGCCGGCCCGATCCAGCACGTCAATATTCCTGTGACTCAGTTCGATTGTCAAAGCAGCGCCGCGACCGGGGCCGCCCCTGTCGGCTTCGAAGCGCAGGCTTTCCAATCCAGGAATCATTCCTGTCTGCTCCCGCCAGAACTGCGTCAGCTCTGTCGTACTTATCGGCCGGATGTCAGGGTCCGTCAGGTAGATCGTCACTTCGATCTGATTCTCGTCTATCAAGGCGAAGACTCCCTCGGCGAGTTTCTCGGCGCCGTTGGCCCGCACCGCCTTCTCAGCAGCAGCCACCAGTTGGCGGCTGACTTCCTCGGCCTTTGACACCGGCGAGCCGTACGGCAGCATAGCCGTCACAACCGACCGGTCCGATTCGACGCGAGGCATAAGAATGACGCCTATGCGGCCACTGAACACGTAGCCCAACACAGCAATCAGAACCGCCAGACTGATCGCAACAGTGACTATCCGAAACCTGATGCAAACGTCCAGAAAAGGCATATAGGCTTTCTTGATGAACCAGTCCAGGCCCGTACTGAAGCGATGTTGGACGATCGCCAGCGGTCCCCTCCCTGGTGTCCCCAAACGGCCGTGCGCCAGATGGCACGGCAGGATCAGAAGAGCCTCTATCCACGAGATGGAAAAGACGGTGATCACCACGAATGGGATCGACTTCCAGATTTTGCCCATAAAGCCCGGAACAAAACAGAGCGGCAGAAATGCCACTATGTTAGTTAGAATGCTGAAAGTCACCGGCAACAGCACGTCGCGCGCACCTTGGATGGCGGCCTGAAGCGCAGGCATTCCGCGCTGGCGGTACTCGTAGATGTTCTCACCGACCACGATGGCATCGTCGACCACAATGCCCAGCGCCACGATGAAGGCAAACATCGAAATTATGTTGATCGTGACGCCCAACCAGGGCAGGAACAGAAAGGCGCCAAGAAACGAGATCGGGATGCCCATGGTAACCCAGAAGGCCAGGCGAAACTCCAGGAATAGCCCTAACAGCACAATCACGAGGGTCAGCCCGACAAAGGCGTTTTTGAGAAGCAACTCCAGACGCTGGCGGTATATTGTGGACAGATCACGGTTGATGACCCAGTCAATCCCGGGTGGAAGGTCCTTTTCTATCTCGGCCATGGCAGAACGGACTGCGTCGGAGATCCCAATCGGAGTCTGCTCGCCCACTCGATAGACCGCCAGGGCGATGGCTCGCTTTCCATTATATGTCGCATAACGGTCCTGTTCCTCAAACGTATCCTTGATCTGGGCGACATCTCCCAGCAGAAGCACCGATCCGTCCGCAGTAGTGATAACCGGGATGGTAGCGAACTCTCTCGCCCAGTCCCTGCGCTCGCTGACCCGCAGCATTATGTCTCCGCCCCGGGTTTCGAGATTGCCGCCTGGAATTTCGACGGAGGTCTGCCGGACACGCTGGGCGACTTCGTTGAGCGTCAGGCCGTACGTGCGAAGCACGTGCTGATCGATCTCGATCGCCACTTCATATCTCCGAGCGCCGTACAGATCGACCTGCGTAATCTGTTCATCTTGCAGCAACCGGTCCCGGACCTGCTCAGCCAATTCGCGCAGAACCCATTCGCTTGCATCGCCGTAGAGTTGAATCTGCAGCACCTCACGGCGCCGGATCATCAGGCTCACCTCGGGCTCCTCGGCGTCCAGCGGAAGCGTTACGATCCGGTCGATCTGCTGTTTGATATCCTGGTAAACTCTTTGATTGTCGGCCCCTTCTTCCAGTTCCGCCATGACCATACCGGCCCCTTCGGAAGCTGTGGCGGTGATCTCTTTGACTCCATCCAGGGCACGAATGACTTCCTCGACGGCAAGGATAATCCCCTGCTCGACTTCCTCGGGGCTCGATCCCGGGTAGACCACCCGGATCATCACCATGTCGGAATCGAATTCGGGAAAAACCTCCTGCTTTATGCGCGAGGCCACCACGAAGCCGCCGATCAGAAGAATGAACATCATAAGGTTGGGAGTGATTCGATTGCGGGTCATCCAGGCGATTGGGCCACGACTGTCAAGACCGCGGTTAAAATGAGTTTTGGCTGTCATCGGCCTACCCCGTTTTCTCGAACCATCTCGGCATCCTGAACTGTTTGCTCTTCGGCCTGAGCAACCCGCAGAGGCATGCCCTGTACAGGCGCGGCGATGTCTGTCACCACAAGCTGCTCGTCATCCGCCAGCCCCTCGGTGACAAATACCTTCTCTGCGCTGGAGAACCCTATCTTCACTGGTCTTATCTCGAGTTTTCCCTCATCGTTCATGATCCACACACTCTGGTTCTCGCGGATGTACGATCGGTCAATCTCAAATACCGAGGCGAGCTTTCGGCCTTCAAGCCCCGCCGATACATAGGAGCCCATCAGAAGTTGGGGCAGCCCGCTGTTCTCGCCCTTCAAACAGAAGGGGTCATCCACCGATACCAGTACCCTTGCAAGCCGACCGAGTTTTTCAACTTCGCCAAGCAGACACAGTATACGGCCCATTCTGAACCGGTCGGCGCCCCAGGCGAGTCTATTGTAGATTCTGACGGTCGATCCGGAATCATCGGTTGTTTGCGGGATCGTGAGCCACTTGAGCTGGTCTACAGTCACTTTCACTTCTACCCAGGCCTCATCGGTCCCGACGAGCGTCACCAGGTCCGTGTTAAGTGAGACTGTTGCTCCAAGGTCGACCTTTCTCTCGCGGACAACTGCGTTGAAAGGCGCGGCGATGTCGCATCGGGACAGGTCAAGCCGCGCCTTCTCCAGCGCTGCTTGCGCAGACTCGTGAGCTGCTTGCGCCGAGGCTAACTGAGGTTGGCGCAGAACAAGTTCCCGATCTTCCTCGGTCACGGACTCACCCAGCAGTTCGTACTCCTGCTCGGCGATCGCCTGATTACCCTGTTCGACCTTTAGATCCTTCAGCGCCTTTGCGACGTCGGATTGCCGCTGTTTGACGAGAACATCGTAGTCTCGTCGATCGATCTCGAGTAGATTCTGCCCCTCTCGGACAATCCCACCAGGGACAAGGTCGCCAGAGAGTTTTATGACCTTACCGACAACCTGGGGTCTCAGCGTCACCTCTTGAGCGGGCATGACCACTCCGTCGCCGGTTACCGTAGTCGTGCAGTCGCTCCTCTGGGTGCTTATCACCTGAACGAGCCTGGCCTGACGGGGGGGCCTTTTGCGGCCTACACGGGGACTCGTGTTCATCTGGTGCCTGTAGAGCATGATCGCTCCGGCGATAATCGCTGCCGCTACAAGCACCTTTGCGGCTGCAGCCAAAAATGCCGGCAGCGTTCGGCTGCGGCCTTGCTCCGGATCGGGTTTCTTGTCTCTGGTCGCTTTCATTGTTACACCTATCTGTCGCGGGTCTTTTGTCCGGAATCTTGCGCCGCCGGCTCAAGAGCGCCGGCCCAAGCTGGCTGCGGAGGATCGCACGGACCGGCGATAGATCGATAAAGTTCGATTCGCCGTTCAATCAAGGTGCGCCTGGCGGTCACTGTGCTGCGTTCGAGCGCCTGCAGTGACTGAAGCGACTCGAGTACGCGAATGTAATCGACCTGTCCCTTGATGTAGCTTTCCCGGATGCGGCTGTACGTCTGGCGCGCGAGGTCGAGTTGTCGCTCGAGATTCTCAACCAGCAGTGCCTGCTGGTGCTGGCGTGTCAGAGCTCCTTCAACATCTTCAAGAGCGCTGAGAATCGTCTGATTCCAGTTGTCGATACGCTCGGCCACCACCGCCTCCTGGCGCTGAACTTCGGCCTTTCGCTGGTCTGCGTCGAACAGCGGCTGGATTGCATTTGCCGCCAGATTGGCCAGCCAGTCGTCGAAAAGGTCGCGCACAGACGTCGTTGATGAGGTCTCGATATTGGCCGAGATGCTGATGCGGGGATATTGGTCGGCGATAGCGGCGGCAAGGCGCTGGTCGGCGGCCTGTATCTGTCTGTAGCTGCGACGCACTTCAGGTCGGCGCAGCAGCACATCTGCCGGAACGCCGGCCTCCGGCATCGGCGCCAACTGCGGCAGCTCAGGTGTCACGTCCTGCCATGCGAGTTCAGGGCTGTTTCCTATGAGAACCGAGAGCTGATACTGCAGCAGCTCCGCTGCCTCCTGGGCAACGATCAACTGGGCTTCTGTCGCAGCGACAAGCTGGCGCTGGCGGTAGAAGTCGGCGGCCTGGGCCACGCCCTTTTGCCGCCTCACACTCACTACTTTGAGGACATCCTCGTTGGTCCGGATCTGATCGCGTGCAATTCGCACGCGGCTCTTGGCCTCGGCCAACTGATACCACGTCAGCGCAACCGAGGCGCTGAGCGTAATTGCCGCCGTGTCGACGGCATCATGCTGTGCTTCGGCGTCCAGCCAGGCGGCCCGGCTGGCAGAACTCAATCGCGACCAAAGGTCCACCTCATAAGCCGCGGCAAGACCCACCGAGTAGAGACTGCTCTTGGAAGTAGTGCCGCCGGTCTCCTGACGGCTGCGTCTGGCACCTCCTGTCAGATCCACTTCAGGCAAGAGAGGCGCATCGGCCTTCCGGGCCGTGGCTTCGGCCTGAACGAGGCGATCCCAGGCCACGCGCAAATCGAAGTTGTCCGTCAGCGCCTCGGCAATCAGGGCATTTAGCCTCTCGTCTTCAAAGGCCCGCCACCACTGGGCGGCCACCGGCTCGGTGCCGTCGGTTGAAAACGCGTTCGGCACATCGACAGAGGCCTGAAACTCGGTTACAGGTTGCCGGCAGCCCCCAATCAACACCACCGGCATTGCCATCAGTAGCCATCCGAGCGCTTGTCTTGTCAGTTGTTTCATATACCTTCCGGAAGACCCAGATCCTGCACGTGTCAGGGGCCCATACAACCGCCCGAAATCGAGTCCATTCCTTATATATGATCAGCATCCCAGACCATTATACACTAATTCCTTACTCGGTGGCAACTTGGCGGCAGCGGTTTCTGTCACTATGCAGCGACAGCCACAATCCCATCAGCCCAGGTCGGCAAGCCCCTACCCCGCGTTTTCATAAAGGACCAGTTGGCGCTCAGGATGTGGGCGATCTGACGACTGAACATGTTATGAAATGGAAGATGGCCGGGCTCTTGACGACTGGAGTCAGCATGGCCGGAGGATTGATAATGGGGTGAGGAGCATTGGTTCTGACTCTCTGCTTGCGGCAACTTTCTGCGCCACTTCTAGGTTTCTTCCGGCTTGCCCCGGGCTTCGTAGAGGTCGATCAGGCTTCTCGCAGGCTCCTGCGCATGTGGGTGAATTTCACCGGATTTGAGACAGCGGCCTTTGACTGCTTCGGGTAACGGCAGCGATGGCCAGAAAGACGCCGCCAAGATCAGGGAAATCTCTATCCGTTCAGTTCTGAACAGGAGCATAAAGTATTTCCCGAGCCCCTGATGGTGACACGGGATCTTTTGCAGAGCGTTCCTCTTGGGATTTCAGCAATTCAAGCTCCTCGAGAATTACAAAACTTACCGGCACCAGAATCAGCACAACCAGCGACGAGGCCAGGGTCCCCACTCCCAGGGAAATAGCCATGGGGACCAGAAAGAGGGCCTGCTCGTTAGTTTCAAATATCATGGGGCCCAGACCCAGAAACGTGGTTATGGCAGTCAGGAAGATTGGCCTAAAACGGCGCTCGGCAGCCCTGACGGTAGCTTCTTTGATGGAAATCCCTCGAGACAGATAACGACTGCGGGTCATGGCCAAGACAAAGCCGCCATTAACCACCATTCCGCACAGGGCGATCATGCCCAATAGGCTGAAAATACTGAGATCAAAACCCAACACAATATGGCCCAGGACAGCCCCGGCCAATCCCCAGGGGACGGTCAGCAACACAATGACCGACTGGACGTAACTTCTCAGGAACGAGGCCATAATAGCGAAAATGGCGAACAAGGAGGCTGTGAGCCCGATGCTCAAGTTCTTAGTTGCTTCGCGCTGCTCTCGCTGCGTTCCTTCGAAGGAGTAGCGCAGGCCGGGAAAACGCCGCAGCAGATCCGGCAGTTCTTTTCTCTCCAAAGCGGATAACACCTTGTTTCCATTTGTTACATTGTGGAGCACATTGGCCGTAACATTCAGGACCCGGCCGCCATCGACCCGCTCGATACGCACCGGTGCGGTCGTTTCAATGATTTCCGCTGCCTGATTGATCGGGATCTCGGCGCCGTTGGCTGCTTTGATCAAAAGCCCTTCCAACCCGCTCAAGGACCTTCGGTCAGATTCCGGCAGCCGCACCATCACGCGCAGCTCTTCGCGCTCGCGCGGTTGGCGCAGTGCTTCTGCCCCGTAAAATGCGTGGCGGATCTGTTGACCCAAATCACGGGCGGTAATACCGAGCGCTTGTCCCGCCGGTTTGATCTCAAAACTGATTTGCGGCATTTCCTTGCCAAAGCCTTTCCGGATATCGGTCACTCCAGGGTAACGTGCAACCATTTCGCCGAGTTCCTCGGCCGCACGACGCAAGGTATCGACTTCCGCATGCGCCAGTTGAATATCAATCTCCGCTTCACCTCCAGGGCCCGCCAGGTAGTCAAAAAAGAGGGACTCCATGTCGGGAATTTCCGGTACCTCCGCTCGCCAAAGTCCAACGAAGCCGGCGCCGGTTATTTTGCGTTGGCTCTGAGGCACCAATTTGCACGATACGCTGGCTCTATTGCTGCTGCGAGACGCCACTGAAACAGTGATGCCGCGCACGATGCCCTCCTCGCCGCATTGGGAGATTGCCCTCTTTGCCGCGGCCTCAATCAGGAATGAAACTTCCCGGGTTCGTGCCACCGGCGTGCCGGTTGGCATCTCGATCTCTCCCTGAATGTAGTCATTTTCAATGGTCGGATTAAATGTGAAATTGACCCGGCCGCTGAACAGGTATGCGACGACAATGAGAAATGAGGAAGCAAAAATCGCCAGGGTGACGTAACGAAATCGAAGTGCCGCAGCCAGGATGGGGTGGTAGAAACGCTCCATGGCCACATCGAGTCTAAGGCGCAGTTTGGTCTGGGCTCGGTCAAATCGGGAAAAGATCGAGTCCGGGTGAGGATGCTTGCGCGAGAACGCCAGGTGCGAAGGCAAGATAAGGAGTGCCTCAACCAGCGAGACGGTAAAGACCGCGATAATCACCGAAGGTAGAATGTTGAAAAAGCGGCCACTTTCCCCCGGCACAAATAGCAATGGCAGAAAAGCAATGATGTTCGTACCGACCGCGAAGATCACCGGTATGGCCATTTCTCTAACGCCGGCCACGGCGGCGTCCATGCGCGACATTCCCTGGGAAATCTTGTGGAAGATATCCTCTCCGACCACGACTGCATCGTCAACGACGATGCCGAGAGTGACAATAAATCCGAAGAGAGAGATCATGTTCACGCTGGCGTTCATCAATGGCAGCAGGATGAGCGAGCCGAGAATCGAGACCGGAATGCCAATGGCCGTCCAGAAGGCCACTCGCAGTTCCAGAAGCAGTCCCAGTGCCAGAAGCACCAGTATCAGACCAAACGTTCCGTTAAACCTTAACAGATCGATTCGCTCCTGGTAATCTTCCGTCCTGTCATAGGACACCTTAACCTCGACCGAAGGTGGCAACGTGGCATTTACCTGCTTGACATACCTGTGTACCGCTGCTGCCACTTTCAAAGGAGGCTGGGATTCGGAAGCGTAAATCCCAATCCAAACCGAAGGTTTGCCATTATAATACGACTCCCGTTCAGTCTCCTCAAACCCATCCTCAATAGTGGCAATATCCCCCAACTTGATTTCAGCGCCGGTATTGCTGCTCTTGATAGGGATCTCCAGAAACTCGCTGCCGAAGTAGCGACGCTCGGTGGTCTTTAACAGAATATCTCCGCCCGGAGTCCGCATAGTGCCGGCTGGTACATCAAGGGCAGCTCGGTCAATGGCGTCGGCTATTTCCCCAAGCGTCAGGTCAAGAGCGCGGAGTTGAGTCTGAGGCACCTCAACCAGAATTTCGGGACGACGCACACCGCGCAGGAGCACCAGAGATACCTCGGGTTGAGCCAGTAGACCGTCTTCAACCTGGTGGGCAAATTGGATCAGCGTACGTTGATCCAGGTCGCCAAACACCGACACGTAGACCACCCCTCTACGACGATCCGATCCCATAGAGATAACCGGCGGTTCGATCTCGTCCGGAAACATGCTGATGCGTTGCACCGCAGCCGTGACTTCCTGGAGCGCCCGGTTGCGGTCAAACCCGGGCATGATCTCGACTGTCACCGAGGCGCGTCCCTCAGTGGCGGACGACACGATCCGACGGGTGAGTTCCAGACCGCGAACCTCCGCCTCAATGGGTAGCAGGATCGACTGTTCGACCTCTTCCGGGCTGGCGCCCCGATACTGCATCTCGATCGCAACCGTATCAAGCTCGAAAATCGGATAGATTTCCTGACGGATGTTTCGCGCGACGACCAATCCCACCACCACCACGGCCAACATCAACAGATTCGCCGCCACATGATTGCGGGCAAACCAGGCCAGAAGCCCGGTCGCGGAAGACGTGTCATCAAATGGGTTGCGTTCCATATCAGTTTTCCTGTGGTGTTGCTGCCACCAGTTCAGGATAGGCTGTAGCGGGTTGTGGGGCCACTTCCATTCCCGGAAGAGCCACTCGCAAATCGCTCACGATTAGCTGATCTCCCTCTTCCAAGTTGTTGGAAATGAGCACCGTCTCCGTTTCGCGCCAGAGGACTGTGGCCGGGAGAATCTTCAGCAAATGATCTTCCCCAACGACCCAAATCCGGTTTCCTTCCCTCAAGGCAGCTCGAGGAATCGTCAGCGTATCCTCCAACTGCCCGGCATCGATTTTCACCTCGACATAGCTGCCCAGAAGCAAGGGCAATTTTCCACCGGACCTTCCACGAAGATCCAGGGGATCGGTTACCGACACAACCAGCCGTGCCATCCGGCCGAGAGGATCCAGGTCGCTTAAAAGACGTATGACCCTGCCCTGCCATGCCACGGATTCTCCGTCTCCCGTATCCAAAACCACCTGCGCTTTGGCCCCCGGCCGGCCATCTTCGGCAAAATGTACCCATTTTAGTTGAGAAAACGGAATCGTTACCTGGATCCAAAATTCATCCGTGCCCACCAGTTCACAAATGTCCGACCCCGGGCTCAGCAATTGTCCTACCTCAACCGATTCCTCGACCACCATGGCATTGAAGGGTGCCGTGATGACCGTACGGGAGCGTTGCAGCTTGGCGATTTCGATATCGTTTCTGGCCTTTTCCATGAGTGCCTCTGCACGCCTGAGATGGGGCTGCCGTAACACGAGCGACTTGTTGACCTCTTCCATGTCGAGATCCGACTGAAGCTCGTTCCATTCGCGTTTGGCGATGACCTGGCGGCCGCTTTCCACCTCCCGCTCGAAGCGGGCCTGCTCGAAATTGGACTGCACTTCGGCCAGCGCCAACTCGTAGTCATTAGGGTCGATACGAACAAGCTCGTCGCCCGCCTTCACATGCCCTCCTATGACGATCGATTCACTTTGCCAAATCACCTGACCCGTGACTTGAGGCTTAATGACCACCTTTCTCGACGGGACCACACTTCCAGAAGCACTGACAGTCACCGAGCGTGTGTGCGGCGCAAGTCGAATCGTCTGCACAATCTTGGCCGAATCGGTGTTCTCCTCCGGAACTGTTTCGGGACCCGTCCATATCAGCAATAGACTCGCGCAGCCGCCGAAGCCGAGAATCAACAGAACAACAATAAAAGTGCCAAAAATGTGTTTTCTATTCATTTGCATAGGACAACATAACAGCAGTATCGGGATCGAGCATAGGGCCGCCCAGTGCGCGATGCAAGCCGACACGTGCACTCAATACACTTCTCCGGGAGCTGACCACATCGCGTTCCAGGTTTTGTACAATAGCAAGAGATGTAAACACAGGCAAGTAATCCGTGAGGCCCTGGCTAAAACGGTTGCGAGCTTCAGTTAGAAGCCTTTGGGCGGTCACCAGCTGCTCTTCGACCAACACGAGCTGCTCGGCGTTTTTGCGCTCATCAAGCAACGCGGCCTCCACCTCGAACAGCGCCGAAAGGTACCGATCCGAGTAACCTGCCAGGGCGTCCTCCAGGCGCGCCTTGCGAAAAGTCACTTCGCTGCGGCGCTGGCCCGCATCAAACAGCGGAGCTGCCAATCCAGCGAAGACCGAAGTGACGGCATCGGCGAAACTGGGATCGCCTGTCCAGTCAACGGAGCTGCCCAGCGACAAGGTTGGCAACTGCTCAGCAACGGCCACACCCACCTCATAGTCGAGTGCCAGCACCCGTTTCTGCGCCCCCCTTAGATCGGGCCGGCGGGTAAGCAACAGAGCCGGGACGCCCACAACAGGCAGTGGCGACGGGCGGCCTAGCTGGCTTGACGTGACATGATCTGCCTTACCGGGCGGCTGACCAAGCAGGAGATCCAACGAATACTCCAACTGCCCGATTCGCCTTTCGGTTTGCGGCACACGGGCGAGGGTGGCTTCCAACTGTTCCCTTTGTTGCAGGACATCTACGATGGAAGACTGCCCCTGGCCAAAACGAAGTGAGGTCAATTGAAGCAGGGTCTCGTTAGTCTCGATTTGCGCACGGATCACTTCGAGCTGGCGACGCTGTTCCTGAATTTCAAAATAGGTTTCGGCAATCGCAGTGGACAGCAGGAGACGAGCTCCCAGCCAGTCTTCAATCGTCGCTTGGGCAGCCAGGTCTTCTGCCCGCCGCAGGGATGACAAACGTCCCCAGACATCCAGCTCCCAACGGAGAAGAAAGCCCAAATCGGAAGCATCCTGCCGATCGCGAGATTCACCACGTTCGGTTTCGCCATCCCACTGCGATTCGTAGCCGGCAGCGAGATCCAGGGAGGGATATAAACGAGCGCCTGCCTGGTGGACAAGGGCCGTGGCCTGCTCTATGCGTGCCACGTATTGCCGTAGCTCAAAATTTGCGGCTAACCCAGATTCAATGAGTTGGCTTAAATGCTCATCTTCAAACGTTTCCCACCAGGGATAATTCCAATCACCGGGCAGGACCGCTCCAGTAGCGGATTCAGAAAAACGCGGCGGGACTTCAACCTGCAGAAGCAGGGCTTCTTCGTCGACACTATGAATAGCGCACCCGCTTAGCAGGCAGATAAAGAGGCCAAAAAGGCGTTGCAGGCGACTCATGATTTACCTGAGCATTCTTCGAAGCGACCGATAACTGATACTCAAAGGGATCTTGATTCTTCAACCGTCAACATGATTATACTCTCTGGAGCAAGACAGGTCAAGGGTATGTTGCATATGGGGTTGCGTATAGGGCCTGAGGGCAGCGGTAGTACAGGACGCATCGCGCAGCGATAGTGCGGAGAAAGGCCATAACATCGGTCAGACGATCACCATTCAAATCTGAGGCTATCCGGGCATGTTCGACCGCCCCCTTCTTGGCGCCTCCGCAATCATCCCCTCAACCGATTGGACACCCCGCTTGCCCCGTCACTGATTCGCCGCGCCTGCCTTGAGCGTGTCAACTACCGCGATCATCTCAATCTTTGTGTCCTTCTTGCCGACCAAGCTGATGCCCTGGGCCCGCAGGACAGTCTCGAAGACGTGCAGCCGAGGATCGCCGCCCGATTTCACAGTAATGCGCTTCGCTGCCTTGTCATAGCTGAACTTTCTCCAAGGCTGGCCGTCGCGCATCAGCTTCTTTGGCTCAGCAGCCAGCGTAGCCGACCAACTGCCGTCCGTCTCGCGCTTCCAGCCTTCGATCAGGTCCGCCCCGCTGATCGCCACCTTCTCGCCCTTCATGGCGCGGATCGTCACGCCGTTGTGTTTCGGGGCCAGCACCTCGCGGTATACTCCTTCCCGCAGGATGATCGTCTCTCCCGGCCGGGCGATTGCGCACGCCTTGGCCAGACTCGCCAGCGGCACGGCCGGATAACCCCATGCCGGCTCATCCGCGGCGGCAGGGTGACGTGGATCGACGTAGTAAACGTTGGGATACTCCAAGGCCCCTATTGTCACGCCGTCCTTGCCCGCCCCGATGGCCGGACTTCCCTCGCGCAACCGAAACTGGCGCTTGTCGGGATCCGCGAAGAGGGGGTCCATGCCGTTGATATTTGTCCCACGCAGAAGCGGCGCAGTCTTGAACGTCAGGTTGTACTCAATCACCGGATTGGCCGCAGAAAAGTGCTGGTCGCCGTGGACGACTGCCCGCTGAGCCTCGCAGAGGATGTTGTTGCGAATCAGCCCGCCCGTCGATTCGGCGCCCCGCAGGCCGATGGCGGCCCAATTCACCGTTGAGATGGTGCAGTTCTCGATCTTCACGTCGATCGTCTGAATAATGTCCGGCCCCCAGCCTCCCCGCATCGTCGGCGAATTGGCCGACATGATGTTGTGCCTCAAGGTCCAGCCCCGCACGCTGCCAACGTGCGGAGCACTCTCCACCATGCACATCTGGTGGAAGTCAAAACAGGTGTTGTGTTCGAAGAGCAGGTCCATCGCGATCTCGCCGTTGTTCGTGAAGGTCTGAAGGCAGTCGACGTGTGCGGTCTTGATCTCCTGCCGCGTGCTGCCGTGATAATAGTTGTACCGCTGGATGCAGCCCTTGCCGAAGAAGCGAGAGTAATCGCAGTCGTCGTATCTGTTGCCCGCGGCGTACATGAAGAGGCGGCTGACTTCGTTGTTCTCCACCAGCCAGTCCTCCCCGCCTAGGATGAAGCCATACTCGCTGTGGTAGACCTTGTTGTAGACGATTCGGTTGTGCGCCACCGCAGAGTAGTCACGAGTATTGCCGTCGGCGCTCGGTTTGCCGACTGTCCCGTTGACCGCCACCATCATGTCGTGGATGTAGTTGTCCAGGATTTCGCAGTGGCTACCGCGCAGTTGGACGGCCGTGGCCGGTTTGTCGGCCGTGATCTCGAAGCCTTGCACTCGGATGTGACTGGCCTCCAGATCGAAGCCGCGCACAGTCACCGAGCGCCGGGGCATCGCTGCGAACGCGACCGGTTTGCCATCCGTGCCGCCAGCCTTCACCCTGACTCGTTCGTCATACTTGCCCGCCATGACATAGACGGTGTCACCCGGCTTGACCGCATCGGCAGCGCGCTGCACAGTCTTGAAGGGCTCCTCCTCCGTTCCCGGATTGGTGTCGGCCGCGCCCGGGGCGGTCTGGTTAACCACGTACGTGGCAGCTTGAGCCTGCCCAACTGCGACACCGCCAATGGTGCCTGCGATTGTGGATCCGATGCCCGGCAGCGTGGCCGTACGAGCAAAGGCCTGGATTGCAATCAAGCAGATAAGTGTTTGGTGTTTCATGTGGCTATACCTTTCTTCATCAGAGGATCTTGGTCGCACAGGCAACTTTGCAGCACAGATGAAGGTACACCGCCCGAGATCGGCTGTCAATTGTGCTTCTCCTTACACCCGTCGCCGGGTGCAGGGATCGCCGGGCGGTACCTTGCCCCAATTCATTTGGCTACGGCAAAGTCGTCTTCCTAAGTCCGGCGGTCCAACTAGGCGAAGAAGGCATCGCGGTTCCAGGGCCGGCCCTGCGGGTTCTTTCACGGTTTTGAGAGACTGCGTGGTTGGTGTCTTCCTCATCTTTACGACGACGCATGTAACACTTGTGACTTGCATCAGAGCGATTGGTTGTGGTATGATATACAAGGCAAAACCAGATTCAAATGAACTGTTCATTGTGAAACGCTCTCTGTGAAAGACAAGGAGATATGTCATGGCGAAGCGAAAAGGGTTCACGTTAATAGAGCTTCTGGTGGTGATTGCCATGATTGCTGTGCTGATGGCAATCCTCATGCCCGCAATGAAACGGGCCAGAGAGCAGGGCAGAAGGGCGGTTTGCCTCAATCATCTAAAGACACTTACTCTCGGCTGGATGATGTATGCCGATGAGAACGACGACAGGATTGTCAACGGCGAAGCCTATTGGGACCCCAGCGGGGCGCCCGCCGCCCCGGCGCCCACATCGGGTCCTCACAAGGGCGAGCCCTACTGGGTAGGCAACGATTGCGCCTCTGGTTTCGCGCAGGGCGCGCAACGACCGATTGACATACAAAAGCAGGCCATCCGGGTCGGAGCGCTGTTTCCGTACTGTGCTGCCGAGAAGGTGTACCGGTGCCCGACCGGCGTTCGCGGGGAGATGCGCACGTACTCCACAGGCTACGGAATGAACGGTTGTTTCGATGCAGCCGGAACCTATAACGGTAACCGGGGAGTGAGAGTGGGCCAGACGGTCCTGATGGTCAAAAGGAGATCGGAAATCACCGTTCCGGCTCCGGCTTATCGACTTACCTTTCTCGATGAAGGCCAGATCAGTCCGGACAGCTATGCGATTCACTATACGACGCCGAGATGGTGGGACCCTCCGTTCGTCCGGCATGGAGACGGCACAAACGTCTCTTTCGCCGACGGCCACAGCGCCTACTGGAAGTACAGGGCAAAAGAGACGATAGAGGCCGGCAAGCGACCTCACCCGCCGTACAACTTCACGCCTACCACCGACGAGGGTCTGGCCGATGTGAAGAAGATGCAGGAAGCCATCTGGGGCAGAGTGGGGTACTGACCACAACTTCTTCAATCCCACGGCGAGCCCGGCGTGCCGGCCTCCGAGGCTATGGGACGGCGGCTGAAGGGCTTGACCTTGCCTGTGTGCACGTCGTCAAGCACCTTATGCGTGGCCGCCAGCGCCTGCACCATTTCCAGATAGGGACGGTTGGTGACATCTACGAGACCGATATTGTAATTCTCACCATCCATGCGCCCGAGCGCCGATTGGTCCTGCCACTGAAACCAATGGGCCCCGAGGAAGTAGGGCAGCGCCATGGCCTGTTCCACGTAGTAGCGATAGCCCGCAGCCCGCTCGGATTGATTCTTTGTCTGAACCAGCCCGGCGCTGAGGCCGTTGGCCGGTACACCAAAATGGAACTCTCCGATCACGATCGGCCGCCCGGCCAGAGCAAAGGTGCGCTTGAGTTGTCTGGTAGGCTCGTATTCGTAGACATTGATGCTGCATACGTCAAATTTCTTTGCCAGACGACAGACGGCCTCCGGCGGGCTGCCGCCGAAGCGGATGCCGAGATTCAGGTGGTTGGAATCGTACTTCTTGATTGCCGCGTTGATCAGATCCAGATACCTCTCGAACATGGTATGGACAAAGTGCTCGCGACGTTCCTTCGTGTCACCCTGGGCCAGATAGGCACGGAGCTTCGTCCTGGTCGCCGTATCCGGTCCGTTGAGGAACATGTCAACAAGTTCGCTCTCGCGTTTAGGCCATGGCGGTTCGTTGCCGATGAACGTGCCGATCAGCCAGGGGTCGTCCCTGGTCGGCTCACACTGACGCCGGGCCTCTTCATCCAGACGACGGGCGAATTCCTCACCGTAGACGTCCGGCATGCCCAGAAAGGACGGCTGCGTGCGCGGGCTGCGAAAGGTCGCGACGTAGGCCTTGCGACGACCGTCTTCGGATTCTCTGAACGAGGACCAGTTGCCTACCGTATTGAGCCCCCATGCAGTCATGCGACGCTCAATCAAGTTGGTGTCGACCTTAGAAGATCGCCTGCCCCGACCGTGGATGCAGTTTGAGCCGGTCGATAGAAAAAGATGCCCGTGGGGGTCGACAAACCACCAGATACCGTCAATCTCCTCCACCCGGAAGAAACCCGTGGCCCTTGCCTGGGTATCCAGATAGCCGCCGTATTCACATGTATTGAACTGACTGCCATCGGTCAGGGCCCGGGTCTCTTCAGCCAGTTCCCGGGCCAGCTGTTCTTCGCTCTTGATCTTGCCGGGCCAGTCTGCGTGGGCCCACTGTCCAAACGCGTCGAGGACAGGCTTCTTCTCCAAGAAATCCGATCCGACGTCTTCGGCGGTCAGTTTAATCGAGCGAATCTCCAACCTTGGCTTCTCTGTGGGGTAGGTCATGGTCACGCCCAGCGCCTGGGCCTTGTCGATCGGTCCGAACGGCCCCCACACAGACATCCAGAAGGCGGCCGTGCGGCGGTTACTGGCCGAGGCCATGTCATGACCGGATTGGTCCCTGCCCTTGAAATATCGCAGGGGTATAGAGGCCCGCAGCCATACGTTCTGGCCGAAGGGATGGAGCATGATGCGTCGCGGGCCGTCGGCTGTGTAAAGCCACAGGGCAAACCGCTGCGGTGTGGAGGTACGCATTTCCAGGACCAGATATTCATAGGCTGACCAGTCAGTTGGCAGGTCCCGATCCAGTTCGCCGAGAGGCCACTTGTGCTCGGAAAGTCGGCCCTCAAAGGTCACGGATTTTGGTTCGATCGCACCGAGGCGACTTGTCAAAAGCAGTGGGGCGATCAGGGCAAAAAGAGTTTTAAATGACCGGTGCGTTTTCATAGGTTCTATCCTCACGCTAATTTGCTTAAGTGCCATCCTTCGAAGGCGGCATAGAATACTCATGATGCGACAACTAATATAGTTGCCCAGGACAATCCTGGCAAAGGTTTTCTCATGATCACACGAGGCAGCACGCGCTGCTGATTGACACACTGTAGGTGGCCTGTCAGAAAGTTGTTGAAATGCCGCGAGGATTCTCGTATCAGTACGGTCTGGTTATTCTCTCGCTCCGGGCTCCTTCGGCGGCTCGACTAGTTCCGTGTGGCTGACATATTGGAGTTACGACCGAGGGAGAAGGAAGTGAACAGTCACTAAAGACGGGAGAAGACGATGAAGAAAGTAGCCTTGCTGTTCTTGGCGGTTTATTCTGGATTGATTTCAGGTGTCGTCCCAAGCGCGTCGGCGGCGAATCCGTCCGGGGGCTTTGCCTTTACTGACAAGGTGGTCCTCGCCTATTACTACATCTGGTATGACGAAGGCAAGTGGATCAAGACAGCGGCCGAAGGTGGTCGCAGGGAAGGCTTGGAGGGGCTGCATCCACTAGTAGGGGCCTACAATTCATGGGACCCGACCATCATCGACAAGCACCTGGAGCAGATGAACCGCGCCCTGATCGACGCGGTGGCCGTCTCGTGGTGGTACGATACCAAGGCCAACGGTACGAATGACATACTGGACACTGTCTTTGAGAAGGCTGCTGCTCGCGGCCTGAAGGTCACCATCGATTACGAACACGGCCGTGCTGAGCTGCAGACCGTGAATCACGACTTGTTCTACTTCTTGAACCGGTACAAAGATCATCCGGCCATGCTGAAGGTGGAGGGTCGTCCGGTAGTGATGATCTGGACGGCCTGGGCGCATACTCCGGCTCAGTGGCAGGGCGTATTTGACAAATTGGAGAAGGCCGGGATCAACGCCTTTCCTATCATGTCCGGTAGTTATCAGAACGGCAGAGGAAGGAGTTATCTGGGGCCGTTTCGTTCACTAGAGGAGTACACGCTGGTGGATATTGAGGACTGTAAGCTCGCAGATTTCATGAAGACTATGCGCGGGCATATCGACGAGTATAACAGGACCAAAGGTCTCGAGAACGGCAAACCCGCGCAGCATCACGCCACAATCTCACCGGGCTATGACGAAACCAGGAACCCGGGGCGCAAGACCAGCGGCGGCGGTTATAAAGGTGCAGGATGGAAAGACCGTACCAAGTTCGGTGTCAATTACCCTGACAATCCCGACGGGGCCTACTACCGCGGCACCTTCGAGGCGGCAATGAGTTCCAACCCCGACTGGCTGCACATTTCCACCTTCAATGAATTGTATGAGTTCAGCCACATCGAGGCGACGTTTGAGCATGGATACAAGTATATCGATCTGACCGCTGAGTTTGTCAGAGAATTCAAAGGCCTCAAACAGCAGAGACAAGAGGGTCGCGCCGGGGCCAACACCGACTAGGCAGGTGGGTCACCACAAAAGAAGGAGACAAATGACAGTCCTCTTTGGAGAGTTATTATGAGAGCAGCACAGGTTGTTCTTGGTCTGCTTGCGGTCTGCTCGGCGGCAGGCAGCGCCCGGCAGGGGCCGATCCTGATCGAAAATGAGCACGTAAGATACCGCATTTCTGCTGAGGGAAGAAATCTCGCATTTGTTGATCGGGCATCGGGAACCGACTATCTCAAGAATGACAAACCATCGGCCTGCGCCCTAGTTCGGGCCGGCGGCGCCGAATACCCGGCGAATTCTGCTGTTCTGACGAATGACCGTTTGACCGTAGAGTTCAGCGAGGCAGATGCCAGAGCGGTTCTTCGTGTCGAATCTTTGGACTCGTACATCCGGTTGGTAGTTGAATCGGTGAGCGGTGACAATATCGAATCGCTGTCGTTTCTGAACATTCCACTCTCTCTACAGGGCCGGCCCGACGAACCGTTCGGCTCGTGCGCTCTGTCTCTCAACCTCATAACCAGAGTGAACCAGTTGCCCGCGCTGCAGAGAAGTCTAGAGGCATCATGCTACGACAAGTTCGGCATCGCAGGTGCGAAGGTCGCGATTGTCGCGATGCCGATGGACAGGATGCTCACAGCCCTCAAACAGGTTTTGACCGATGCCGATGAGATGCCCCATTGCACGGTCGCCGGCCCGTGGGCACACGAAGTGGCGTTCAACCGCGGCTCGTATTTGTTCAATTTCGGCTCTCTGAATGATTCGAACGTGGATGAATGGATAGCAATGGCCAGGGACCTCGGGGTAACTCAGATCGACAATCATGGCGGAAGGAATTTCTTTCGATTCGGCGATTTTGTGCTGGACAGCCAGAAGTGGCCCCAAGGCTGGGACACTTACCGTCGTATTGTGAAGCGCCTTCATGATGCAGACATCGGGTCGATCTTTCACACGTACGCATTCTTCATCGACAAGCAGTCAAAGTACGTCACTCCGGTTCCGGATGAGCGACTCGAGGCCTTTCGAAGTTTCAGTCTTGCTGCGGCCATTGATCCTAATGCCACGGAAATAACAGTCAACGAATCGACGAGCGGCATGAAGACTGTCACCGGCTTTTTCGAGCACAACAGTGTGATACTCCACATCGGTGACGAGCTGGCCACCTTCGGTGCTGTCAGCCAGGAGCCTCCGTGGCGGTTCACGAAGGTCCGGCGCGGCGCGTTCGCAACCACTCCGGCAGCGCACAAGAAGGGGGCCAGGGCTCGCCATCTCAAGGAATGCTTCGGCCTTCTCGTGCCCGATCCTGAGTCGTCGCTTTTTGAGGAAATTGCGGCCAATCACGCCGATATCGTCAACTCGTGCGATTTCGATGGAATATACCTCGACGCCATCGATGGGGCCAGCATCCTCCGAGGTGCAGACGAATGCTGGTACTGGGCGGACAAGTTCGTCTTTGAGATCCAGAGGCGGCTCAAGAAGCCGGTAGGCATGGAGATGAGTGCCATGTGGCATCATTTCTGGCAGTTCCGCACGCGATGGCAGGCATGGGACTACCCGCAGCGGGGCCACAAACGCTTCATCGACATACATGCCAACTCCGTCAACGGCGGGCTCCTGCTGCCTCTTCATCTCGGATGGTGGAATTTTCAGCATTTCAATCCGCCGCAGGTCGAGCCAACCTACCCTGACGTGATCGAGTATCTCGGCGCCAAGCTCATCGGATGGAATGCGGGCATATCTCTAACCGGCGCAATAGATCGTGATCGTCTTACTGCAGTGCCGCTGTTTCGCCGGGCGGTTGGTATCCTCCGTACATGCGAGCAACTGCGTCGAGACAATGCATTCGATGAGAAGGTCAGAGAGAGGCTGCGGGAACCGGCAAAGGACTTCTCTCTCTTTCGTGATAAGAGCGGGACGTGGCGATTTCGCCCGACGCACCGAGACGGACACCGCGCCTCATCCAGCGAGCCCTCGAGTCTGTCGTGGACGGCAACGAATCCCTTCGATGAGCAGCCTGTAAAACTGCGCATCGAAGCACTCATGTCCGCAGGATCATACAGTGACCCGAACAATATAGTCCTGGCCGATCTGTCGGATACCGAGCATTTTGCGGGGCCGCCCGGCGCCGCCAATGGAGTGACTGCGTTTCTGGTGGAGGCATCGAGCGGATCGGATGGCTCGGGTGTGTTCAGCGCACAGAATTCGGGCAGGGTTGCTCGAAACGCGGCATGGGCCAGGCTTGATCGCAAGTTTTCGCCCTGTCTGAACTTGAAGAATCATCAGGCGATTGGCATGTGGATCGAGGGTGACGGCGCCGGACAGATCCTGGCCATTCGGCTCGAGAGTCCTCGCCACATTTCCTTTGGCGCCGTAGCAGACCGTTATGTTACGCTCGATTTCGCCGGCCCACGGCTGCTGACGTTGGTCGAGACCGAATCGGCCCGGTGGAGCGACTACGTCTGGAACGACGGCAAATGGCTCTATAACGTCTACCGCGAGACGATTGATTTCGGTACGGTTGAATCTCTCAGCATCCTGTACAACAATCTGCCCGAGAACAAACAAACTAAGTGCAGGATTGGCCCGATCAAGGCCATGCCCATGATACCCTGCACAGTGAAGAATCCCGTGGTGACCGTCAACGGCAGGGCGATCACCTTCGGTGTGGAGATGCGATCCGGCAGCTACCTTGAATTCACCGGGGCCAATGATTGTACCTTGTACGGCTCCAAGGGTGAGTCACTTGCCAGAGTGGTGCCGGAAGGCCCAGTCCCCGTGCTTTCTGGGGGTGTAAATCAGATCCGGTTTTCGTGTGACAAAGTAGATGCACCGGCGCAGCGCGTGAAAGTCACAGTCATCTCGCACGGAGAGCCTCTTTGATTCGGGCTGGCTCAGCGCCTCTGCGTGGGCGGTTTGAGGAATCCCTGATGTCGCATCCAGGCGGCACAGGCCCGTGTCCATTCCGAGCACGGATGGTCGATCGGCCGGACGCCGAAGTCATGGGCCGCCGTCGCATAGACGTGCAGCTCCGCCGGGACCGCAGCCTTCTTCAGCGCAAGATACATCAGCACACTGTGCTCCGGCGGGCTGATGATGTCGTTCCCGCCGTGCGCGAGAAATATCGGTGGCGTGTCGGCCGGAATATTCAGACCGGGCGCGATCTGGTCTTTGTCCTTCGCCTTCAGGTAGCCCGAGTAGACTGCGATGGCGAAGTCAGGCCGGCAACTGATTGTGTCCACATCGTCGACCGGCTCGTACGTTCGCCGCTCGAAGCTCGTCGCCGTTGCGATCGCCAGATGGCCGCCGGCCGAGAAACCAACAATGCCGATCTGCCTGGGATCGATGTCCCACTGGGCGGCTCTACTCCGCACCAGGCTGACGGCCCGCTGGGCATCCTGGAGCGGCCGCCGGGCCGGCTCGCCCTTTACCTCATCGGGCCGGCGCGGCACTCGGTACTTGAGGATAATGCCGGCGGCGCCTATGGAGTTCAGCCAGGCGGCGACTTCCTCACCTTCCAGTTGCCAGTAGAGATCCCAGTAGCCGCCCCCGGGGCAGATCAACACGGCAGTCCCGGTGTCCTTGTCCTTTGGCGGCCGATAGATCGTCAGAGTCGGTTTGGTTACGTTAGTAACCAACCTCGTCGGCTCGGTGACCTCGACCTGCTTGCGGTCCAGCTTCGGCGACATGCGGACGGTTTCGGCGCCGATATTGCCGTTCTCATCGGGAGCTGTGCCCGGCCAGACCTCGACGACAAGCGGCTCCCCAGCTCCAAGCGTCGGCCAGGCCGCGCACATCAATATGACCAGAGAAAACGCCAATGCCAATCGCGTAACTGAACAATCCACCTTTGCCTGCATTGTTCGATCCTTTCGATGTTTGTTTTCTGTCACAACCTCAACCAGCTCATCGCGCTGTGTGAGCCGATGCTTTCCTCGTCCGCCTCTGCCGATATGTATTATACTGCCGGAGTAGAACTGCCGCAATTGCAGCAGGGGCCAGAAGCGTACCATTGAGGGCTCTGCCTGCGATTCCTTGAAGGAACCGCCGGACGGCCGTCTCGCCTTGATTTCTCCGCTTGAAATGTCTTGTCCATCCAGTATAATCATTCTTGTCGGTGACATAAGGAAACGGAGATTGTGATGACCCGCCCGGAAACTGCGATACCGTCGCACTTCCAAACGACGGGCAAATAGATGTTGCACCAGAGAATATGTCGAAGTGACCGAGTTCTTGAGTGTCACAGAAAGTGAGAACCACATCATGAAAGCAGATCGTCGAAGATTTATGAGTGCTGCCCTTGCCGGCGGGCTGGCTGCCGCATGGCCCCGCTCATCCGGTCGCTCACAAGCTCGGGAGTCCGGTTCACAAACCCGGAAAGCCAAGTACGCCCGCCTGGATGAGATTCTCAGACAGCCCGTTCTAAAGAAAGAACTGTTCAGTGCTCCGGTGACCATCAAGAGCCTCGAATTGCTTCATGACGGACGCAGTTTCTTGTGCAGAGTGCGTTCTTCCGATGGAGCAGAAGGTGTTTCCGTTGGCCACGGTACAATGAGATCGCTCTATCCGATCTTTGTCAATGCATTGCAGCCTTTCTTCGTCGGCAAAGATGCACGGGACCTGGATCTGCTGCTTGAGAAGGTGTACATATACAATCTCAATTTCCGATTGAGCGGCCTGGCGCTCGGGATCCCTCTGGCCACAATTGAATTTGCCATTCTCGATATGTTGGGGCGTATTGCCAACAAATCCATGGGCCAGTTAATGGGAGAGATTCACCACCCGCGAGTTCCTGTTTACCAGGCCACGGAATACCGTGAGAGATCTGTGGAGGAATCCCTGGAGCTGATAAAACGGGATGTAGCCGAATACAACGCCCATGCGGTGAAGATCAAGGTCGGCGCGCTTATGTTCATGACCGCAGACGTCAACGCCGTCGGCCCCAAAGGACGAACCGAAAGAATGATCCCGCTGATACGCGAGACATTCGGCGACGAGATGGCCTTGTACGCAGACGCAAACGGTTTCTATTCGGTGGATGAAGCGATACGGGTCGGCAGGCTGCTGGAGGAATACAACTACCGCTTTTTCGAAGAGCCCGTCATGTTCGACTGGTACGAAGAGACCAAACAGGTCGCCGATGCGCTGACGATTCCTGTCGCAGGCGGCGAGCAGGAATACGGCCTGCACGGTTTTCGCTGGCTTATCGCCAACGATGGGCTTGAAGTCGTTACCCCCGACAACTACTATTTCGGCGGCATGATCCGCTCGATGAAAGTGGCGCGCATGGCCCATGCCTTTGGTAAGACCTGTACTCCACACATGTCAGGAGGCGGACTCGGATACCTCTACGCGATTCACTTCGTATCTGCCCTGCCCAACGCCGCCGCCCATCACGAATTCAAAGGATTGAGGACTGAGGTACAATTCGAATGCAAGACATCCCCGCTGCTGGTGGAAGACGGCAGGATCAAAGTCCCCACCGGCCCGGGTTCCGGTGTAGACATCGATCCAGATTTCATCAAGAAACATAAGCAGGTCAAGGCATAGTCCAAAAGCCGGGGTGGTTCCTAATCGACTCTCTCCCCGAAGCAGAAGAGGTGCTCGAAGCCGCGCAGGAATACCTGGCCGTCGCTGATAGCCGGTGAAGCATAGCACGATTCACCCAGTTCATAACTGGCGAGGCGATGGAACTCTGGACCCGGTCTTATCACGTTTATCTGACCGTTGTCGTTGATCAAAAAGACCAGCCCATTGGCCAGGACGGGTGAAGCGTGGTGCCGCCCGAGCTTTTCTTGCCAGAGTATCTTGCCTGTGGTCGCTTCGTAGCAAAACGCCACGCCGGATCTGTTGACGCTGAGCAGATAATCGTCGGCTACGATCATTGAGGGAACATAGGGGGCCCCTTTTGTGTCCTGCCAGACGATGTGGGTGTCTGTCACATTGCCCCTGCCATCGGGCCGGATTGCGAGCAGAAACCGCTTGGGCCAGCTGCTACTGAGGAAGATCAGTCCAGCCTTCTCGCTGTAAACCGGCGTTGCGACGAATTCTTCCGAAGGCCCGTCAACCTTCCAGAGTTCCCGTCCCGTGTCGGGATCGAAACTGGTGACACACCGGTCGCCGCACTGGATCAATTGGATGCGGCCGGCCATCTGGCGGATCAGACCAGCGCTGTAGCTTATTCCCTTATTGCTGCGGTTGACGCGCCAGAGCTGCCTGCCGTCCTCTCGGGCCAGGGCAACCAGAAAGGACTTGCCCTTGCTGTCACCGTCAACGATGACCTTGTCTTTGTAGAGCACCGGCTCGTTGCTGAATCCCCACTCGCCGACATGTGTCCCCGGCCGGACGAGCCAGAGCTGCTTTCCGCTGGTGAAATCGTGAGCTGCCACAACAATATCGTCGCCCACTCGGAAGGTGACATAGACGCGCTGCCCGTCGGTGGCCGGCGTGCCCGATGCGTAGCTGTTTTCCTTATGGAGTTTCTCCAGCGGTCCCTCGACGACGGTCTGTTGCCAGAGGATCTTTCCGGTGTCGCGATCCAGGCACAGAAGCACGCGCTGTCGTGTCTCCGGCAGGGCGGTTACGGTGAAGACGCGATCGCCCCAGACTATTGGAGAGGCATGCCCCTTGCCTGGAAGCTCGGCCTTCCAAACCGCACCCACCGGGTCCCAGTTAGTGGGAACGTTTTTCTCGATACACGTTCCGTCACCGCGCGGGCCGCGCCAACAAGGCCAGGGTTCGGCGCAGGCCTTGGCGGCAAAGCTGACCAGCAGGCTCGCGGCCAGAAAGACAAACCGAACATCTCGTCTTATGAAACTGGCAACTCGCCCAACATCGCAAAACATCGAAATCTGCGGGCTGCCTCTCAGCCCGGTCGTATCGGCAATCCCCGAAATAGCTTCACTGCTGCCAATCTGTTTTAGAAGTGTCTTCACCGTCGCCTTCTTCGCCATAACACATGGTCTCCTCATGCTGAGAGAATAATCAAAACAACACTGAAATACCCAACCCATCGCGCTATCTGTTGAAAGGTCTGGGTATCTATACGATCTTTCGCTCCCATTGTCAAGCGACAAGAAAGCAGGCTCTTGCGCCAGGCAGCCGTGTTCTGCCCCAATCATTAGCAGGCAACTCTCTGGGTAGCTTCAGGACGAAATCGTCTCGAGAAGTGAGTCGTCATAGAAGCTTGGCTGTTGAATTTTGATCGAATCAGTGATATCATTTTCAGGATGAGGTGCTCATGAAGTACGTTCCCAAACGGCTTTTGGGACATGGTGATATTGACATACCGATCTTAGGGTGGAAGGGGAGAGGCTTATGGACCAGAGAATTGCGGAGATGCACGAGGCATACGTGAATGGATGTCTGGATAGACGTGCGTTTCTCAAGAACCTGGCTCGTGTCACAGGGGGAATGGCTGCTGCGTATACTTTGCTGGGCCAACTGAAAGAAAACAGCGCCATGGCTGAAGTTATCTCAACGGATGATCCCCGCCTTCATACGGAATACATTAGATACGCTGGCGAAACGGGCGATGTGATCGCATACGCAGCCCTACCTCAGGGCAAGACCGAACTGCCTGGTGTGATAATAATCCATGAGAATACAGGTCTTCAGCCCCATGTAGAAGACGTTACCAGGCGTGTCGCTTTGGAAGGATTCCTGGCCATTGCTCCGGACGCCTTATCACCGCTGGGAGGAACACCTGAGAATGTCGATCAGGCTCGATCGCTACTGCAGGGGCTTGACTACCAAACTACGGTTGGCAATTATGTGGCTGCGGTTCAATACCTGAAGACGCATCCCAACGCGACGGGAAAGGTAGGCTGTATGGGCTTCTGCTGGGGCGGAGGAATGACAAACCAGGTCGCCGTCAATTCTCCAGATCTGACTGCTGCGGTCCCCTTCTATGGTGATCAGCCTGCATCTGAAGATGTCCCCAGCATCAGAGCGTCTCTGCTTTGCCATTACGGCAGTCTTGACGACCGCATAAACGCAGGCATTGAAGCATTCGAATCGGCCCTGCGAGCGGCTTCAGTCGATTACGGGATTTACATGCATCAAGGGGCCGGCCACGCCTTCTTCAATGATACAAGGCCAGATCGGTATAATAGGGAGGCGGCCGAGCTCGCCTGGAGGTTGACCATTGCGTTCTTTAAGGCAAAGCTGAAGGATTACCGCCTCCTCGCATATTACAAACTGGACGAGATCGAAGGCGACATTGTTTCCGACAGTGCCGGCCACAATCACGGCACTGTCCGTGGAGCCCCTGCATGGCGACCCGAAGGCGGCAAGATCGGCGGGGCATTGCAGTTGGACGGATTCACCAACTACATCGATACGCCAGCCATTTTGAATCCTGCAGACGGCCCGTTCAGCGCCGTTGCTTGGATCAAAGGCGGTTCTCCGGGTCAAGTCATCATATCCCAGCAAGACGACGCCGGCTCTGGGGCGAGCTGGATCGGCACTGAT
>Ga0209536_100003132_pt1 | contig 26722 bp, 27 predicted proteins | sample DeeMarSeWOR28_12_FD_187461 | JGI IMG/M metagenome (GOLD analysis project Ga0209536, IMG submission 187461) | Marine sediment microbial communities from White Oak River estuary, North Carolina - WOR-2-8_12 (SPAdes) (version 2) | ecosystem: Environmental > Aquatic > Marine > Intertidal zone >...
TGTTGTCTGGAATGCCGTCGATGCACAGGGTAACCTGGTCCCGAACGGAGTCTATTTCTACCGGCTGGAATCGAACAAAGGCGTTGCCATAAGGCAATTAATTGTGCTCAGATAGACCATCGCCAAGCGATCCGGAAGCCCGGGTCGCAGTAAAATCCGGCCTCTCCTCGATCCGCTATGCAATAAAGCATCACGCCCTGCTTGAGAAGCATACGAGTATCCTGGTGGGCGTTTCAGGTGGCATCGACAGTCTGGCACTTGTTTTTCTACTCCAAAAATACAAAGAAATCTATCACCAGATATGGGAGATCAAAGCCTGCCATATCGACACAGGATTCCCTGGTTGGGATCCCTCAGTTCTTGCAGAATTCCTCAAGGTTCGCGGCATCGAATGCATTGCGGTAAAAACGAGCATTTACAGAAAAATACGCAGCGTCGACGACAAGTGCTTCTCGTGCTCACGGTACCGAAGGAGAAAGATCGTGGAGATCGCCGAGGAATTGAATATCAGCAATATTGCCCTGGCACATCATCAAGAAGACGCGGTTGAGACGATCCTCCTCAACATGTTCTATGCGGGTAGAACAAGTACGCTGTTGCCCCGGCAAGCGATCGTCCATGGTCGATTTGCCTTTGTGAGACCGCTGTACTATCTGAACAAGACCATAATACTCAAGATCGCACAGGCCTTTGGACTGAAGGGATACAAGAACGTCTGCCCCTTTTACAAGGATTCGCGCCGTGAACTGATACGCAACCTACTGGAGAGAGTAAAGAAGAATAATCCTGATGTCTACAGCAACATCTTCCACAGCATATTCAATATCAAGAAGCAATACATGCCGTCCTGACGTCTGCCGCGGAATTCCTAAAGAGCAAACCGTTCGAGTTCCTCATAAACCGGTCCCGCCGGCTTGAGGATTGAGCTGCAGAGTACCACCGAATCGACAGCGAAAACATCGGCTGACAGATTGCCTTGCAGTATGTCATCCACGGGACAGGATTTCTTGATCCGGCCAATGGTCAGGTGGGGATGAAACCTCTTTTCCGGTCTGAATCCTAGAGAACCCAGTTCGGCTTCCAGTTCCCCGGCAATATCACATAGCTCCTGGCTTCCCTCATCAATACCAAGCCACAAAACCCTGGCGTTTTTAGGGTTAGGAAAACACCCCAGACCGCGTAACCTGACTCTGAAGGGTTTGTATCTGCGGCAGATTCCGGAAACAAGCGGGGACATTCGGGTTTTCATGTTCTCGTCGATCTCGCCAAGGAATTTCAGGGTTATGTGAAGATTCTCAAAGGCAACCCATTTGATCGGCAGTCCTCTCTTCGCCTGGCTCTGAATGAATCGATAGACAACCTGTCTGATGGCTTCAGGCACTTCAACTGCCAGAAATGTTCGCATTTCACTCCTTATCCGTAATCGATAAAATCATGAAAAATCCGTCTATTTCCCATCCCGACCGCAATTCATCGATTTGCTAATCCCCGGATTGAAGGATTTTACGAAATACTCGGCTCGGGATCGCCGACCTATCCACGGATCATATCTCGATTTCTATCCCGACCGGGCAATGGTCTGAACCCCTGACATCGGCGAGTATGAATGCGGCTTTCAAATTCTTGCGCAAGTTCTCGGATATGAAAAAGTAATCGATGCGCCAGCCAACATTCCTTTCCCGGGCGCGCGTCTTGAAATCCCACCATGTGTATTGTCCAGGTTCTTTGCTGAACACTCGGAAAGTATCAACGTATCCACGGGACAGGAACTTATCGATCCATGCCCGTTCTTCCGGCAGAAAACCTGATATCTTAGAATTCTCCTTGGGTCGGGCCAGGTCGATCTCCTTGTGGGCCGTGTTCACATCGCCGCAAACGATCAATTTTTTTTCCTTACGCCGCAGTTTTTCTATACCGAACAGAAAATCATCATAGAAGTCCATCTTATACCGCAGGCGTTCTCGCGAGATCTTACCATTCGGAAAGTATACATTGAACAGCATGAACTTTTCATAATCGGCCACAATGACCCTGCCCTCTACGTCATATTTGTGAATGCCCAAGCCTTTCTGGACACTCGCTGGTTTGGGCTGCGTATACAATCCGACCCCGCTATAGCCTTTCTTCTCGGCTGCTGCGTACCAGACGTCATAGTCATCCATGCTCCTCAGTTCATCCGGTAATTGTGCTTCCGAGGCCTTTGTTTCCTGCGCGCACAAGATATCAGGCCGTTCCCTGCTTAGCCACCGTAGAAAACCCTTCTTGTGAACGGCACGGATGCCATTCACATTCCAGGAGAGTATTCTGATCCTTTTCATCTCGGCGGTGTCAGGACCGAGGATCCTGATAATTGCACGGATCCTCCGCTGGCACCAGACGGTTGATCATAACACCTTGCAGGATTGAGAAGATGATCATCAACAAGGTAAGCACCACTATGTATTTCAGTCCGAAATAGAAAATCGCCAGCGGCAGCAGAGGGATCTTGATGGCACGGTTATAGAGAAAGGCGGCGAGATATCCGTACTGGACACCCTTATCCCTGAGTTCAGCCAACAAGGGATACCAAACATATATCGGCCCGGTTGAGACGATTCCAGCGATGATCACAAAGAGCCATTTCTTGATACCTGGTTTCTTAAAATAATCGGCGATCACCTGGCGATCAATGAAGGTATGGGATAGGACCATCAGCACAAAAACCAGCACAAACACTGGTATTATTTGTACGAAGATCCCCAAAAAGAATCCCATGCTCCGTAAAAACAGGCCACGATCTATGATCAACACAGCGCAACATATGCCGAGCACGGCGGTCAGAAAAATCCATTCACCTCTGATCTTTTTCATGCCTTTCCCAATATCAGATGAAATGCAGTATCAGCATGGTCAGTATACCAAGAACAACGGCGAGCATGAATGCAGTCAGATTACGAAAGATCGCGAAGCGACGCCCCAGTATCATCATCTCAACCGGCAATTGCACAATCCCCACGGTAACCCAAGCCACGAGAAAAGCTGTGACCGCGCTGAGTGCAACACCATTCTTGAGGAATTCTCCGCCCAACACATAACTCGTCATCGGACTGCCCGCGGAAATACTGCCGACAATGCTGCCAATAACCGAGTCGAACAGCAAGTTCCTCTTGAACAAACCAACATAGAAGGATCTGGGTATGACGTTATTGAACAGGCTCACCAAGAGCAGGGCGCCGATAATTACAGGCAGAAGGCGGATCATGGTCCGAGCTGATTTCCTGGTGGCAATGCTCAACTGTCTTCGGAATCCGGCGCTCGATGACCCCGATTCAGTCATGCAATTCCTCGCGCAGCATGGCAAGCTCTTGTCTACCCGCTCGTCTACGGATGGCCTGACGCGTACCTTTGAACCGGAACCGCCTAACGGTTGCGCGCTTCCCTTCACTAATCGCAATACAAACCGTGCCCACCGGTTTTCCACGAGAGCCCCCGCCAGGACCGGCAATGCCGGTTATCGCGATCGCGATATCGGAATGCGTCATTCTCCTGACGCCCAAAGCCATTTCCCGTGCCGTTTCGATACTCACCGCACCGAATTTCATCAGGGTTTGCCGGCTCACACCAACGATACGGTGCTTCACATCATCAGAATAGGCGATCACACCACCCAGGAAGTACGCGGAACTACCGGGAATATCGGTCAGCGCGGCGGCGAGCATACCCGCGGTGCACGACTCACAGACGCTTATCGTCAATCGCTTCTTCTTCATGATCTTGGCTACCCGTCGGACAAGTTCGCTACCAGTCATTCGCTTTTTCAGAACAGGATCGACAAATATCGTAATATAAGGATGATGACCGTCGTGTAGATCGCGGCAAAGAGATCATCGAACATGATCCCCCATCCGCCTTTCAAATTCTCAAGGTTCCTTACCGGCGGCGGTTTGACAATGTCAAAGAATCTGAACAACAGGAAAGTAACAAGCAGCGGCAATATTCTCTGCGGTGTAAAGAACAACGGGAGTAGTATTGAAGCATACTCATCGATCACGATGCAATGCGGGTCCTTACCCCATTCCTTTGCCAGATCGTCCGACACGATAATGCCGGCCACAAACAAGAATATGGTCAGTAGAATATAGACTGCCTTGTAGGGCAGGAGAAAATACCAAAGGACAAGGCTTATCGCGCAAGAAAGGGTTGCGGGCGCCACTGGCGAGTAGCCAATGTAAAAGCCGGTCGCTAAAATTTCTTTGATCTGTTTTACTATTTTTTCTTCTTAGGAAATCTTTCTTCCCAAACAGAGACTATATTTGCCAGAATGAAGATAGACGAATACGTGCCGATCACGAAACCAACCAGCAGCGTGAAAGCGAAATCCGCGATCACCGAACCGCCGAATAGCAGGAGCGCAATAACCGCAAGCAGGGTCGTGCCCACGGTCAATATCGTACGGGAAAGGGTCTCGTTCAACCCTGTGTTCAATATCACGTTATAGGGTTCACGCCGCATCTTGCTCTGCTTTTCCCGTATGCGGTCAGAAATAACGATCGAATCGTTGATCGAATAGCCAATTATCGTCAGCAATGCACCCACAACGACGATCGAGAATTCCCGCTGTGTGATAACCAGAACGCCGATCGTGAACACGGCATCATGGAACAATGCAATGACCGCAGCGACGCCAAAACGGTAATCGAACCTAATTGAAACATAGATCAGGATCAAGAAGAGGGCGAGAATGACCGCCCATATTGTTTTCAGTAACAACTCTTTCCCTATTTTCGGCTCGACAGTTTCCTCGCGCAGGAATTCCTTCGCGTTGTCCGGAAAATCTTCGGCCAGAATGGTTTTCACCGCACCGGCAAAACCCTCCGGGTTCTCTCCGGCTGCCCGGATGATATATTCCTTATTCATTGTGCCGAGCGCTTGGATCTGAGCATTTGCCTGGCCGACCTTGGCCAGCGAATTTCTCAGTGTGCTGGTGGTGACGGATTCCTCGAATCTTATCTGCAATAAAGCACCACCCGTGAAATCGATGCCGAAATTCGGGCCCTTGATGAATATCAAAAGCAGCGAAACAAAGATGACGATCGCTGAAAAAGCGAAACCATACTTCCGTTTGCTTATGAAATCTATATTGGGATTTCGTATTATTTCAATCACGGTTAGATCCTCAGTTTATGTACTTCAAACTTGTAGGTAAAGTAATTCAATATGACTTTTCCAACGAAGACAGCAGTGAACAGGTTGCTGAGTAAACCTATGGTAAGCGTCAATGCAAACCCCTTTATTGAACCGGTGCCGAAGACAAAGAGTATCACTCCGATTATTATCGTAGTTATGTTAGAATCAAAGATCGTGATCCAGGCACGCGCGAAACCTTGATCGATCGCCGTTCTAGTTGTTTTACCGATCTTGAGTTCCTCTCTTATGCGCTCAAAGATGAGCACATTAGCATCCACGGCCATGCCAATAGTAAGCGCAATTCCTGCAATACCAGGCATGGTCAAACTTCCACGGAATGCACTCAGCACCGCGAGCAGGAAAAATAGGTTAAGAAACAAGGCAATATCAGCGACAAACCCGGAAAGCGAGTAGTATATGAGCATGAATACAACGACAACAATCCCTGCGATCAAAACCGCCCGTATTCCGCTTTCGATCGAGTCACGCCCGAGACTCGGCCCGACCGTCCTCTCTTCAACGATCTTCAAGGGTGCTGGTAATGCACCAGCTCTCAGTATGATACCCAGATCACGCGCTTCTTCCGGCGTGAAACGACCGGTGATGCTGGCTCGACCTTGCGGGATGCGCTCGGTGATCATGGGTGCGGACTGGACGACTCCGTCGAGCACTATCGCCAGTCTCTTGTTGATGTTCCTCCCGGTTATGGTCGCAAATTTGCGTGCGGACTCACGCTTAAATTCCAGGGATATTTCCCATGTGCCCACGTATTGCAGATTGCCACTCTGATTAGGTCCATGCCTTGCATCACGTATAGCTTCACCAGTCAATTCTGCAGTTTTCTTTAGTAGATACAGCCGCTTTATCTCCCGTCCAGCATTTTCCTCTTTCGGACCAAACGCAAACTCAACGTCTTCTGGGATCGCCTCTTGGGCGCGGGCGAGCATGACTCGTACTGAATCTTCGTCGCGATAGTCAATAGCAGGATCCCGGTCGACTCCGACGATATATGAGCTGAAGGGTTGTTCAAAAGCCAACGTGTCTTCGCCCTGAAGAGCTTTGTCCACCTTCTCAACGATCTCGCCCACGCGTTCATCCTCAACGAGCCTGAATTCAAGATGCGCTACCTTCTTTATGAGCTCGACCGCACGTTCCCGGTCAACTCCAGGTAACTGTACCATTATCCTGCCACCTGACTGTTTTTCAATGACTGGCTCGTAGACGCCAAACTCATCAATACGATTCTGGATGATCTCGAAAGCACGGTCTCTGAGGTCCTGCGGTTTTTCCTGAATACCAGCAGTATCGACCTCAAGCACGAGATGCATGCCGCCTCTCAGATCAAGTCCGAGATGTATTGCTCTTTTTGCCAGTGTAAGCTTCGTTGCCTCAGAGAGATTTTCCTCTGTATATAGCCTAATGGTTGGAATAATTGCGTAAATTCCGAGGACCACGGCAACGACGACAATACCTATTCTCAAACCTATATGCCTCATCTTGCTCCTTTTATAACCTCTGCCATTTCATTAACTGCCTGCCTCATGCCAACGAACAGGGCACGTGCAATAATTGCAAAACCTATGGAATAACCTGTGATCTCAATGACATTCAACAGCGGTACTATGTTCTTGTAATCGATACCATGGCCAGCATGCACAACCAATCCTTCTCTGCGGGCAGCCTTGGCTACGCGCGCAATCCGGATGACTTCATCTTTGATTTTCATGCGCTGCGCCCTTGTATACTCGTTGGTATTTATCTCCACATATTGAGCACCAACCCGCACCGCCTCTTTAATCTGGTTCATATCCGGGTCAATGAATATTCCAACCCTGATCTTGTTCTGTTTCAGATCAGAAATGAACGATCTTATATCCTGCTCCAATTTTAGTAAATTCAAGCCGCCCTGCGTTGTCACTTCACCCGGAGCTTCGGGAACCAGTGTAACGCGATTAGGCTTGACCTCCAATGCTATGCGCGCCATTTCCTGGGTCGCGGCCATTTCAAGGTTCAGCTCGGTCTTAACCACTTTTTTGAGGACTTCGACATCGCGCTCGTTAATATGTCTGCGATCTCCGCGTAAATGTACTGTAATGCCATCAGCACCGCCCAATTCCGCTTCTATGGCAGCGTGCACCGGATCAGGGAATTCCTCTTTACGTGCTTGCCTGACCGTCGCTACGTGATCGACGTTGACGGAAAGTTCCATGGGCTATTATACTCATATCCCATGGGCTGTCAACTACACAAGATCCTCAAATACCGTCACAAACATGGGAATTTTCCACCTATATTGATGTAATATAGAGTACAAGGAGGCAAATAATGAAGTCAATCGCATTCGCTATATTGATGCTTCTCGCACCCACCGAGGCGCTCAAGGAACCCAAAGCAGCAAGATCCTGCCTTCAGAACGTTGTTATTGGCAGACCCATTACCTACAAGAATTTAACGATCTTTCCCCTTAGCCGAAAATTCTCACCCGATGTTGATTACATGACGCTGGATCAAGCTATGAAGAAAAACTGGCTGACGATCAGGGAAGTCGGCGGCGGTGAGGTCAATTTTGTGGAGCTGAAAAACACCGGTACTAAGGTGGTCTTCATCATGACCGGTGAGATGATCAGCGGGGCCAAACAGGACCGGATGCTGCGCGATGATGTCCTCATCCCGCCCAAGAGCGACTGGCTCAGGGTACCGGTCTACTGCGTGGAACACGGCCGCTGGGTCGCAGTCTCGACATCCTTCAAATCAGCCGAGCATGTGGCACCCAATGAGCTGCGCCAGCGCGCGCGGATAACAAAAGACCAATCCGAGGTTTGGGACGCAATAGCTTCGAGCCAGGACCGGCTGGGCATTGCGCCAAGCACGGGAACGGCCATGGCAAACTATGAGGATGAAGAGACCAAGAAAGCCCTCGCCGAATACACAAGATGTTTCGACGATTTGCCAACACTTACGGGCAACACGGTTGGCGTCTGCGTGACCACCGGCAACCGCATAATCTGCGTCGACATTTTCGCCAACAACGGATTGCTGTCAAAATACTGGAGCAAACTGCTCAAATCATACGTCATGGATGCCATGCACGAATCCAAGTCCGTTGTCGAGAAGACAGATGTGCAGGAATTGCTCAATGCTTTACGGCACGCAAACTATATATCGGTCGGCACTCCTGGCCTGGGTGATCTTTTCAATATCGAAACTGAATTTGGCAAGGGCAGCGCCTTGATCCACTCGGGAGAGCTGGTACACATGGATTTCTTTGTCAGCGACGTGTTTACTGACCCCGAATGGCGCCTGGACCTGCGCCGGGAGGAACGCCTGAATGACTGAATTCTGGCTTATGGATATTCAGTTCGTATCTTGTCCTACAGAACAGGTTGACACATTACGCTTTTTCTGCTATAATACTAAAGATCGCGGGGTGGAGCAGCGGTAGCTCATTGGGCTCATAACCCAAAGGTCGCTGGTTCGAATCCAGCCCCCGCTATTAAGGCGGAAAGACAATTCTTTCCGCCTTTCTCCTTTAATAACGAATTGGATTCTTCCATGCCCCTGTTATTTCTTGGGGCCTAACTAACGGCATTATACCCAAACCGTCACGCATACTCTACGCTATCCTTCTAAGGTCGCTGGTTCGAATCCAGCCCCCGCTATGGAGCGGAAAGCGAGAGCTTTCCGCTCAAACTCTAAATACTAAGCACGAAATACGATTCCGTAAATACTCAAATCTGTGATTTGAATGTATTTACGAGAATCCCCGCAGGGGGAACAAATCCCAATCACCAAAATCTTAAACCACAAGAAAACAATAAAACATTACAGATACACTCCATTAGCGAATGACATAGTGACTACATCAGGTTTTGAACATTTGAAATTCGGGTTTAGATATTGTTTAGAGTTTAGGATTTAGAATTTAGGATTTAAGATATCATCCTAACAAGTACGATTATACTAAGTTATATGCTACGAGGATTTTCGTCACTCCCACGATCGCTGCTGTCTCGCTGCGCAGCCGCGTAGATCCAAGACCGAAAAGCAATGCCCCACGCTTGGCAAGAAGATCCATTTCTGTATCAGAAAACCCACCCTCAGGGCCGATCACAACGAGTGCTTTGCGAACGCCGGATGGCAATTCATCCTTGCCCTTCGGATCAGCCACAAGCACTCGATCATAGCCTTTACAGATTTGGAGCATTTCTTCGATACCCTTGACCTGTAGTATTTCAGGAAGATAGTACTGCTGGGATTGAACCATGGCGCTTTGCGCGATCTTCCTGAAACGCTCGATCTTCTGCTCGCCCAGATCGCGCACGACCGCATGTTCTGAAGAAAACATAATGAACTTCGCCACACCGAGTTCGGTGCATTTCTCGATTATTGTATCGTTCCGCATGCCCTTGACCGGCACAAAACCAACAGCAATTTCCACCCCAACTTTTCTGGGCACAAATTGTTTCTGAAGAACTCTTGCTACCATTTTTGATTTCTGTATATCAATTATCTCAGCTTCGTATTCACAGCCCTGACCATCAGTCAGCGTTAGCCTTTCGCCCTTTTTCCTTCTCAAGACGTTTATTATATGGCGCAACTCAGCACCTTTGATAACAACTTCGTTACCGTACAATGATTGGCTGGGAAAAAAGAAAAGATTGTGCTCGCTCATGAGGAAATTGCGGTTTGACAGTTGCTGAAAGTGTAATAGAGTACTACACTGAAGGGATCACGCACCCCGGCGTCTCGGTGTTGGTTCGCCTTCGTATTGCTTCAGTTCCTCGATGATCTTACCAAGATTCCGGTCCGTGGACTTCAATGGTTTCAAATCCAGCTCAACAAACAGGTCACCATGACCGCCGTCTGGTCTCGGCATACCCTTGCCTTTAACGCGAATGACCTCTGGAGCAGCACTCCCTTTGCTGATCTTGATACGTTCCTGTTTGCCGTTGAGACTGGGCACGTCGATCGATCCTCCGCTGATCAATCTTGAATACGGTGTATACATTCTCAGATAGAGATTATATCCCTGACGCTCAAAATATTCGTGCGGCTTCTCTTCAAACTGGACTATGATGTTGCCGTTGCCACCTTGCCCGAAGTGACCCTCGCCCCGCAGCACAAGGTACTGACCGTTCGCTACGCCGCGCGGCGTACCGATCTCGATCGTTCTCGACATTCGTGTTCTGCCGGTAGCACCGCATTTTGTGCACGGTGTTTTTATGATTTGCCCGGTCCCTTTACAGGCTGGACAAGGACTGACACTGGTGAACGTGCCGAAGAAACTCCGTGACTGAGTCCTGACCTGGCCGCGTCCGCCGCATTGATTGCACGTGGCAAAATCCGAACCGCCTTTGCCGCCACATGCATTGCAGCGCTCGTAACGGTTGATCTTGAATTTCTTCTTTGCTGAACTCGCTATCTCTTCAAGTGAAACCTTCAGGATGACATGAATGTCACCACCCTTACGTGCCCTCTGCTGCCCCTGGCGACCAGCACCGCCAAAGAAGTCCTGAAAGATGGAACCGCCAAAGAGATTGCCAAGAATATCCTGCAGGTCATCATAATGGGTAAAGTCATCCCAGGAAAATCCTCCGCCCTTGAATGTCTGTGACACGCCATCATGCCCGTACTGGTTATACAGTTGTCGCTTTTGAGGATCCATCAGGACCTCGTAGGCCTCGGAAACCTCCTTGAATTTTTCTTCGGCTTCTTTTTTATTGTCCCGGTTCATATCCGGATGATACTGCTTCGCTTTATCGCGGTAAGCTTTCTTTATCTCTTCCGGATTCGCGCTTTTCTGTATACCTAATACTTCGTAGTAATCTCTTTTCATACGGCTTTTTTCACGTCACACGCTATTCGTGATCCTCCCGATCAGTAATTCGTCCTCTCCGCTTCCTTTAGCTCCCTTTGTCTGCCTCATCATCTACTACACGATAATCCGTATCACCGCCCTCGCCAGATTCCTGGGCACCCGGCTGTTCTGATCCTTCTTGCGGTGGAGGTTGATCTGGCCCTTGTTGCTGTGCCTGGGACGCTTCCTTGTATACTGCTTCGGAAAGTTTGTAGACAGACTGTTGCAGATCATCGAGAGCATTCTTTATCGCTGCAACCTCATTACCGTCTTTGAGTTTCTTCAGTTCCTCGATCTTCTTGCCGATTTCACCACGCTCCTCAAACGATATCTTCTCTCCGTAGTCTTTGAGCGTTTTTTCAACCGAGTATATAACACTGTCAGCCTGATTCCTGACATCAATTAATTCTTTCTGCTGCCGGTCTTCGGCCGCATGCTCTTCAGATTCTTTGATCATATTATCAACTTCATCCTTGGACAGGCCGCTCGATGCAGTGATCCTGATCTTCTGTTCCTTACCAGTACCCATATCCTTAGCCGATACGTGCAATATGCCATCCGCATCAATATCAAATGTCACTTCGATCTGTGGTATGCCACGCGCCGCAGGCGGAATTCCGTAAAGGTCGAATTTGCCCAAGGTCCGGTTCTGATTTGCCAAAGGTCGCTCGCCCTGCAACACGTGAACCGTGACTGCCGTCTGATTATCCTCAGCCGTAGTAAATATCTGCGATTTCTTGGTCGGAATCGTCGTATTTCGGGGGATGATCCCGGTCATTACCTGACCCAATGTCTCAATACCAAGCGTCAACGGCGTAACATCCAAGAGCAGGATGTCTTTCTTCTCACCGCCTAAGACCGCCGCCTGAATTGCCGCACCGATCGCTACGACTTCGTCCGGGTTGATACCCTTGTGGGGTTCCTTGTTGAAGAAGTTCTTAACTACCTGCTGGATCTTGGGCATTCTCGTCTGACCGCCGACAAAAATGACTTCATTGATATCATTCGGCGTCAACTTGGCATCGGCCAGTGCCTGCTTACATGGTGGGATCGACCGCTGAACTAGATCTTCAACCAGCGTTTCGAGCTTAGCCCTGGTAAGGCGCATCTCCAGATGTAGCGGGCTCTTATCTTTATCCGAAGCAATGAACGGCAGGCTGATCGTCGTCTCCATTACTGATGAGAGCTCGGTCTTTGCCTTCTCAGCCGCTTCCTTTAATCGCTGCAAAGCTGTGAGGTCGTTGCGTATATCAATATTGTGTTGCTTCTTGAACTCTTCGGCAAGATAGTTTATTATTCTTTCATCCAGATCATCACCACCAAGGTGCGTATCGCCATTGGTCGATCGGACTTCGAATACCCCATCTCCGATCTCAAGTATGGAAATATCGAATGTACCACCGCCAAAATCATAGATTGCGATCTTCTCGTTCTTCTTCTTATCGAGTCCGTAGGCGAGTGATGAAGCAGTGGGCTCATTAATGATCCTGAGAACCTCTAAACCGGCAATGCGTCCCGCATCCTTCGTCGCCTGGCGCTGCGAGTCATTGAAGTAAGCGGGCACCGTAATGACTGCCTGGCTCACTTTTTCACCCAGATACGATTCGGCAGCCTGTCTTAAATACTGAAGGATCATGGCTGATATTTCGGGCGGCGAGTATTTCTTGCCTGATGCCTCTACCCAGGCATCACCATTTTCATGTTCCACCACTTTGAAGGGAAAACGCGCCGTCTCACTCTTTATCTCATTGTACCTTCGACCCATGAACCGTTTGATCGAATAGACCGTGTTCTCCGGATTCGTAACTGCCTGACGTTTTGCCAGGGGTCCAACCAAGCGCTCGCCCGATTTGGTGAAGGCGACCACTGATGGCGTCGTTCTTCCACCTTCTGGATTCGGTATAATGACCGGCTGTCCGCCTTCCATTACCGACACCACTGAATTTGTTGTGCCTAAATCAATCCCGATTATTTTCGACATCTTCGTTACCTCCTTTACTCTGCTTGGAGACCAGTACCTTGGCCGGCTTAATGACCCGGTCTTTGACTATGTAACCTCTACTGATTTCTTCAATAACCGTGTTTTCAGGCTTATCGTCGTTAACAACCGCGGCTATTGCCTCATGCCGTGCCGGATCAAAAGTCTCACCAAGGCTGGAAAAATCTTCCAGGCCCAACGAACGCAAAGCATCCTTAAGCTGACGATAGATCATCTCCACACCCTTCGCGTATTTCTCGTAGTCCTTATCGACGCTTGCGCCGTTCATTGCCCGTTCAAAGCTATCCATTACAGGAATTATATTATTGAAGAATTCAACCTGGGCGTACTGCCGGAAACCATCCAGTTCCCTTTCCATGCGCTTTCGGTAGTTATCCATATCGGCCAGCGCCCGTAGGTACCTGTCTTTAATATCTTTTAAATCCTCTTCCTGCTGCTTTAGTTTCTCTTTAAGCCTCGTAACCGGACCTTTTTTCTCCATTACCTATCTCCTCCGCATAATGTCATAAATATTCGAAATTTAGACAATATTATGGCTTTCTAGGTTTACCCCACCCGCATCATCGGAGACTAATATCTGCCCGAATTCTGTTATCTTCCGGCCAATAGGCGGTCAGCCAGCACCTCAGGCAATCCACCCATGATTATCTTCTGCTGGGCAAGGGGAACGTTGTAATCGAGGCGGACGATCTCGATGTTATTCTTATTTCCATCATAGATCGCATAGCTTGCACGCGGGTCCAGATCCCTGGGCTGCCCAACACTCCCGACATTTACTATATACTTACGCTTAGCTACGATCGGAAACGGGTTATCTCTGACCAGATCGCAATAACCATTGTCATCTTGAAAAACCGCGGCGGGGATGTGCGAATGGCCAATAAAGCAGATCTGTTCCTTGAATTGTTTGAATTCATTCTCGAATTCCTCAAGCGTGAATAGATAGCTCCATTTCTCTGGATCCTTCGGGGTCGCATGGACCAGCAGTAGATCATCCATTTTCTTGGTCAATTCGAGCTTTTTTAGCTTACTGATGCTCTCCTTGTTTATCTGCCCTTGAGTCCATTTGATCGCTTCCGCGGCCACCGGGTTGAAAGTCGAAACGTCGGTCTTATCAACTGCTGCCCAATCATGGTTACCGGCCACAATCAGTTTTGATTCCTTGATACACAGATCGACACACTCATTAGGATTCGCCCCATAGCCGACAAGATCACCCAGACAGAATATGCTCTTTAGGCGTCTTTTCTTTATATCCTTCAGGACAACAAGTAATGCCTCTAGATTCGAATGAATATCACTAATTATCGCTGCCTTCATGGTTTTTTCTTATCGCATCCAAAATTCCATTAATGAACCTGCCTGAATCATTTCCTCCGTATTTCTTGCCAATTTCAATGGCTTCGTTGATCGAGATCTGCGGTGCAATATCATCAAAATAGATCATCTCGCAAGTACCCATGCGCAGGATTATTTTATCGATCACCGATATTCGATCGTATTCCCAGTTGTGGATAACCTTGATAATCTTCTTGTCAATGGTTTCGAGATTGGCAATGATCTTCTCAACCAGCGCTCTTGAGAACACCTTATCCGGCGATCCGTATTTCTTTGCCTCCAATACGTTCTCAATGACCGATGGCAAATCAGTATCCCCTTCCTCGTAGCGGTACAGGATCTTCAATGCCAGTTCGCGTGCCAATCTCCTACCCATCTATTTTACTTGCGCGTAAAGATCAGCCAGTTCCAGTGCACTCAATGCCGCGTCCCAGCCCTTATTCCCCATTTTCGTACCGGCACGCTCAATCGCCTGTTCAGTACTATCGGCCGTTATGATCCCGTATATTACTGCTGGCCCCGGCTCCAGATTGAGTGTCGCAATACCTTTCGTCACCTCGCTGGCTATATAATCAAAATGCGGCGTATCACCCCTTATGACCGCACCCAAACAGATAACGCCATCCTGACCCTGGCCGCGCACCCTTTGAGCAACGGCAGGTATTTCGAAACTACCTGGTGTCCAGTATATCACAATATCCTGGGGTCGTACTGCGTGCCTGGTCAAACAGTCGATCGCACCGTCGAGTAATTTCTTGGATATGAATTCGTTGAATCGAGAAACAACAATCGCGAATTTTTTGCCCTGTCCGATCAGACTTCCCTTGATTTCTTTCATTTTGCCTCCTCAACGCTTGCGCTTTTTGCGCAAGACCGCTTTTTCACCTTCAAACACGGAATCTGGAATCAAATGACCAAGTTTATATCTCTTTGTTCTCATGTACTTAACGTTCCGGCTATGGATCGCATATATTGGGATCTGCCTGCTTATGGTCAAACCATAGCCCTCCAAACCGATTATCTTCTTAGGGTTGTTCGTCAAAAGCACGATCCTTGATAGACCCAGATCGACCAGGATCTGCGCTCCAATACCGTAATCACGCAGGTCAGCTGGAAAACCGAGGGCCAGGTTCGCTTCAACCGTATCCAGACCCCGGTCCTGCAGGTTGTAAGCTCTGAGCTTGTTCACCAACCCAATGCCGCGACCTTCCTGCCTCATATATAAGAAAACTCCGCGTCTGTGCTTTGCGATGAGCTTTAATGCCTGTTCCATTTGATCACCGCAGTCGCAACGCATCGAGCGAAAAACATCACCGGTAAGACACTGCGAATGCACCCGCACCAGGACATCATCCTTGCCCTTAATATCACCCAGGACCAGAGCAATGTGATGGTCTTTGTTTATCTTATCTTCATAAAGGATAAGGCAGAAATCGCCATATTTTGACGGCAAATTTGTTTCTAGAACGCGCTCTACCAGCCGTTCCTTTTTCTGACGGTACTGGATGAGATCCTGGATGCTGATGATCTTTAGTCTGTATTTGCGGGCAATCCTGCGCAGGGCTGGCAAGCGCGCCATGTGGCCATCATCGTCCAGTATTTCACACAACACCCCGGCCGGCGAGAAACCCGCGATCCTTGCCAGGTCAACGCTTGCCTCGGTATGGCCGGCGCGCCGCAAGACACCACCTTCAACCGAGCGCAAGGGGAAAATGTGACCCGGACGTGCGAGGTCGCCAGGCTCTGTCTTCTTATCGACCAGAACTTTGACTGTCTTGGCCCGGTCAAATGCAGAACTCCCGGTCGTTGTTCCCTTCTTGGCATCAACACTGACTGTGAATTGAGTACCGTGCAAAGCAGTTATCTCATCGACCATGATCGGAATGTCAAGCTCCTGCAACCTCTGGGAAGGAAGCGTGGCACAGATAAGACCCCGGCCTTGCTGGGCCATGAAATTTATTATTTTGGGGGTGATTTTCTCGGCTGCGACGATGAAATCCCCTTCATTTTCGCGACTTTCATCATCCACCACGATTATTGGTTTGCCCTTTTTTATGTCTTTTAGTGCGTCTTCGATGCGGGCTAACATACGCAATATTTTACAGATATTCCTAAAAAAGTCAACAAAAAAGTATACGAATTAGTGAAGAAAAACCTGCAATCTCTCTACAATCCTCACGCAGAATGCATAATGGTCATTATATTTCACGCCTTTTTCTCTTCAGCATGATGCTTGATCACTCTTGCCTGCGCAATATAGATGACATCTTCACAGATATTCGTGGACAAATCAGCAATCCGCTCGAGATTCTTGGCAACCAGCAGATACTGAATTGCTGCTCCGATCTTCTCCGGTTCTTCAAGCATATAGGTCAAGAGAATGCGTATTGTTTCGTTACGCATTTCATCCACGACCGAATCCCGCTCACAGACTTTCTGAGCCCTGGCTGCATCGTTCTCGATGAAACTCTCCACGCTCTCGCGCAGCATTTCCTTGACGATGCGCGCCATTGACCAGATATTCGTGATCTGGGTAACCTGTGGTCCGGCGACAACGTATTCGAGACAATCAGCGATGTTGACCGAATGATCACCCATGCGCTCCAGATCATTGTTCATCTTTATGGCGCCGATCAAGAACCTCAGATCCGATCCGACTGGCTGATGGCGTGCGATCAACTCGACACACATATCCTCGATCGACATTTCCAGTTTGTCTATCTTGTGGTCGATGTCACGGATCTGCTCTGCCATATCCGCATTCTTCTTCTTCAAGGCATCGAGTGACTTGGTGATCGATTCCTCGACCATTGCCGCCATCTCCACAAGTTTTCCCTTCACATTCTGCAGTTCTTCGTCAAAATGCCGGTCCATCCTTCCTCCTTTCATCAGCCAAACCGGCCGCTTATGTAATCATTTGTCCGCTTGTCCTTGGGATTAGTGAAAATCTTCTTGGCACTACTAAATTCTACTAACTCCCCAAGCAACATGAAGCCTACCTCGTCTGCGATCCGTGCTGCTTGCTGCATATTGTGGGTCACGATGATGATCGTATACGACTTCTTCAACTGCAGCATGAGCTCTTCAATCTTACCGGTTGCGATCGGGTCCAGTGCGGAACATGGTTCATCCATCAGCAGGATCTCTGGTTCTACTGCAAGCAACCTTGCAATACAGAGCCGCTGCTGCTTCTCAGCAGAGAGGCTCAACGCCGGCGATTTCAACCGGTCTTTCAGATCATCAAAGAGATCGACCGCAACGAGCGAACGTTCCACGATATCGGCCAGGGTCTTCTTATCGCTCATGCTCCAAACCCTGGGTCCGTACGCGACATTATCAAATATCGAAAGAGGAAATGCGTTGGGCCTTTGAAAGACCATCCCCACCTTTTTCCTCAGCAGTATCAGATCCTGTATGGGCGAGTAAATATCTTCTTTGTCTATGAGCACACTGCCTGTTATCCGGACACCTTCGATCAGCTCGTTCATACGGTTAAAAACGCGCAGCAGTGTAGACTTTCCACAACCAGATGGGCCGATGACACCGGTTATCAAGTTCCTCTTGATTGTCATGTTAACGTTCTTCAGCGCCTGGAATTTGCTGTAATAAAGATTAAGATTAGAGGTTTGAATGATCATCCAAACCTCCCGCGTATGTAGTCGTTCGTTCGCTTTTCAGCAGGACTGGTGAAAAGTTTCTGCGTCGGGCCGATCTCAACAAGCTCACCCATATAGAAAAATGCCGTGCGGTCGGACACCCGCGCAGCTTGCTTTGTATTGTTCGTGACGAGCACGAAGGTGTATTCCTTTTTCAACTTGAGCATTGTCGCTTCAATTTTTGCCGTCGATATCGGATCAAGCCCGGAACATGGTTCATCCATCATGATCACCTCAGGCCTCATGGCAAGCGTGCGGGCAATGCATAACCGCTGCTGCTGGCCCCCGGAAAGGCGTGCCGCTGAATCCTCCAACCGGTCCGCCACTTCGTCCCAAAGGTTCGCCGATCTCAATGCATTATTGACCAGCGCATCGAGCTCAGTCTTGCTGTACCTATTGTGCAGCTTGGGTCCGTACGACAGGTTCTTATAGACCGATCCGGGCAAGACAACCGGTGTTGCGAAGATAAGCCCGATCCGCCTTCTCAAGTCATTGATCGCGATCTGGAATATGCTGGTTTCATCCAGGAGTACTTCTCCATTGACGCGTGCATAGTCGATCTCATACAACCGGTTCAGGACCCTGAGCAGAGAACTCTTGCCTGAATTCGCCGGCCCGATGACCGACAATATCTCGTTCTTTTCAACTTCAAGATTTATCGCCTTCAATGCCTGGTGTTGACCGTAGTACAGATTAAGATCTTTAATGCTTATCTTGCTCATTAATAGTACCGGGCAATGAAGCGGTGCATGAGGCGGTATGCTACGAAATTGATCGCGAGGATTATGATGATCAACACGGCAGCAGTTCCGTATGCTTTGGGCATTGAGAGCCCTTCTCGCGCCAGAATATAAAAGTGGACCGCAAGAGTACGCGTGGACGAAAAAACAGACGTGGGCAATCCCAATGACGAGCCGGCCGTGAATATGACGGCCGCGGTCTCGCCCACAGCACGACCTACCCCCAATATGACGCCGGTCAATATGCCCGGCAGTGCCGTTGGCAAAACAACACGCAGAATAGTATCCAGCTTGCCGCCGCCGAGCGAGTAACTTATCTCCCGATAAGTGTGCGGCACAGATTTTATAGCCTCCTCAGTGGTCCTGATGATCGTAGGCAAGATCATCACGGCCAATGTCAAGCCGCCGGACAGGATGCTCCAGCCTAGGTTCATCGTAATGACAAAGAATATGAAACCAAACAGACCGAAGATTATCGAGGGCACGCCGGCGAGGCAATCGGCACCAAAACTAATGATACGACGCACCGGTCCGCCGCGTGTGTATTCAACAAGATAGACCGCACTGCCGACGCCCAGCGGTGTGGCGATCAATATCGCGACCACGGTAATGAAAATCGTACCGAGGATCGATGGCAGTATGCCGCCTTCTCTGCCCATCTCCCGCGTTTTGTCGGTGAGGAATTCCAGGGTTAATTGTCCAACACCGTTTTTCAGAACATAAAAAATTATGAACAAAAGCACGAGCACTGTGATCACGGTCATCAGTAACAGGATCGTGTATGCGATTATCTGACTGGTACGCGGTCCGATACGCAGTGTCATTCCTTACCCGTGATCCTGATCGCGACAATATTCAAGACTATGATTATCAGAAAAAGAACTGACCCGCAGGCAAAAAGTGCCGCCCGGTGGTCACCTGCTGCATAACCTAGTTCAAGAGCAATGGTCGAGGTCAGGGTCCGCACCGAATCGAGTATTGAACCGGGTATTTTCAGAGCATTACCGGCGATCATGATCACGGCCATGGTCTCACCCACTGCCCGTCCCATGCCGAGGATGATTCCCGCGACAATTCCAGACCTTGCCGCAGGAAGCAGAAGCATCACGATCGTCTGCCATTTCGTAGCACCTACCGCGTAAGAACCTTCACGATACGTGTTGGGCACCGCGAGTAGAGCATCATACGAAATACTTACGATAGTGGGCAGGATCATGATGCCGAGGATAATGCTCGCCGCGAGAACTGAAAATCCTGGTCCACCAAAAGTATTCCTAATGAACGGCACGAGTATCACTATGCCGATAAAACCGTATACTACAGATGGTATCCCGGCAAGCAGTTCAATGACCGGTTTGAGTGTTTTCTGGATCGGCTTGGAAGAAAATTCAGCCAGGAATATGGCTCCGGCAAGACCGAACGGAATACCCACAGCCAGGGCACCAATAGTCACCATGAGCGAGCCGATGATCATCGAGAGAATTCCAAATCCTGCCCTGGTTGGCGCCCATTTCAACGACAGGAAGTTACCCAACCCTGCCTTGAATATCAATGGTACGCCCTGCTGGAAAATGAAGAACGTAATGAGTGCTAAAGACAGAATTGCCGAGAGTGCGATGACGAGGAGTACTTTCTCAGCAATCTTGTCTTTCATCGATCAGCCGCGATCTGTGTTGCAGGAATTAAACCACTGCTGCCAAGTATTTCCTGCCCTTCAGGTGAAAGCACGTATTCAATGAAACTCTGGCAAGCGCCAGCAGGTTCCCCACGCAAGAGGAGGAGAAAAGGTCTTGCGAAACGATATTTTTCAGTAATGAGGTTTGCGAGCGTAGGTTTGATCCCGTTGATCGCGATCGCCTTTTCACGCTCATCAACCAGACCCACCGAGATATAACCTACACCTTGCGGAGTCGTCGCGATTATCTCCCGAACCGCGCCGTTGGAATCTTGAACCAGACAGGCATCACTGATCGCTGTTTCACCCATTATCATCTCCTCAAATGATGCCCTGGTACCTGAACCCTCTTCCCTTGTTACTGGAATAATATCTTTATCCGACCCACCGAGCTCTTTCCAATTCGTGATATTGTTGCTGAAAATCCCGCGTACCTGTTCAACCGTGAGGTCTTCGACCGGATTATCCCTGTGGACTATGACCGCGATCCCGTCCAGGGCAATGAGGGTCACTTTGAGTGCGCGCTCGGCAGGCTTGAGATTGCGCGAACTGGCTCCGATATCACAAGTACCGTTCATTGTTGCCTGGACACCCGCCGTTGAACCGCCCCCCTGAACGTTCACGACGACTCCCGGATTCTTTTCCATAAAGTGCTCGGCTACCTTTTCAATGAAGGGTTGCACTGAGGTTGACCCGGCGATGATCACGCCGCCTTTGTTAGGTTTGCAGCCGAGTAGAATGAGTAGGAGAAAGAGAAGCCTGCGCCGCACGGTCTATTATAATCAAAAAACAGACCCCGTCAACTTTTTTCTAAAAGCCCTTCCAAGACCATACGGAATTGTTTGACAAATCCAACAACTACAAAACTCATCCCTACTGCAGCTCTGTTTGACAAATCAAACAACTATAAAACGTATCCCTGATGTACTCGCACGACTCATCGTGCAAAAGGCCCTGAAAATACCCATGGCCGTACGCACCAAGCGCCGTCACTAATTTCGGGCTTGCGCTTGACTTCACTTTTTCGGCGGATAAGATAAGGGATGCGCAGGCAGAACAACGGTATAAATGTCAGGGGTGCAAGGGTTCATAACCTCAAGAACATCGACGTCTTTATTCCAAGGAACAAATTCGTCGTCATAACCGGCCTGTCCGGTTCTGGCAAGTCATCCCTTGCTTTTGACACGCTCTATGCTGAAGGCCAGCGCAGGTATGTGGAATCACTATCTGCCTATGCACGCCAGTTCCTGGGCATGATGGACAAACCTGATGTCGACGAGATTATCGGACTTTCACCGGCGATCGCAATCCAGCAGCGCAGCGCGGCGCGTAATCCACGCTCCACCGTCGGCACAGTGACCGAGATCTACGACTATCTACGTGTCTTATTCGCACGCATCGGAATTCCATACTGCTACAAATGCGGTCGAAGGATACAATCACAAACGACCGATCAGATCGTCGATGCAGTTCTTGAACTTCCCGCCGGCACCAGAATCGAGATCCTCGCGCCGGTCGTGCGCGGACGTAAAGGTGAATACAAAGATTTCCTCAATAATCTCAGACGTCGCGGCTACGTGCGTGCACGCGTTGACGGAAAGATACAGGAAATAGAGAATACTCCAGCCCTCGAACGCTACAAGAAACACAACATCGAGATCGTCATTGACCGTCTTGTGATCAAAGAAGGACTGCGCAAGCGATTGGCCGATTCAGTAGAGATCGGATTGAAAGAAGGTAACGGGATGTTGATCGTAATGGTTGACAACAGAGACGAACGCATATTCAGCCAGCGGCTCGCCTGCGTTCATTGTGGCATCAGCTATCCCGAAATATCACCGAGGAATTTCAGCTTCAACTCACCTTATGGTGCATGCGAACACTGTGACGGATTGGGTTTTAAAATGGAGATCGATCCAGCTAAAGTCATCGCTAACGAGAAGTTGTCCGTAATGGACGGTGCGATCGAACCATACGGTGTTCCTGGTCGGTGGCGTTCTTCTTTACTGCGTGCGCTCGCCCGGAAACTCAAGTTCGACCTTACAACGCCATACTACAAATTGCCCGCAAAGACAAGGAAGGCTTTGCTTCACGGTGAGGATATTCCGATCCGTGTTGAATACCGCCGCAGTGACGGCAGTGGTCATGGAGAATTCGACGAGCATTTCGAAGGCATAGTGCCTGAGTTGATGCGCCGCCACCGCGAAACCAAATCGCAAATGATGCGGCAAGAGATCGAGGACTACATGACCTTCACGCCGTGTCCGGTGTGTCACGGCACCAGACTGCGGCCGGAGAGTCTGGCGATCAAGATAGGAGATAAGAATATTGCGCAGATCACCCGCATGTCGATAAAACTCGCTCTCGCCTACTTTTCTGAACTCGAACTGAGTGCGAAAGACATGCAGGTTGGACGTGAAGTAATAAAAGAGATCATGCGCAGACTCGGCTTCCTGAACTCGGTCGGCCTTGATTACCTGACCCTTGACCGCACGACCGAAACCCTGGCCGGCGGCGAAGAGCAGCGCGTCCGGTTGGCAACCCAGATCGGGTCCGGGTTGGTCGGAGTCCTATACATTCTCGATGAACCCTCGATCGGACTGCATTACCGTGATAACAAAAGACTGCTGGCAACGCTCAGAGAACTGCGTGATATCGGTAACACGGTACTGGTCGTCGAACATGACGCGGAAACGATACTGAGTGCAGACCACATAATCGACCTCGGACCCGGGGCAGGCGAACAGGGCGGTCAGGTGGTCGCCACGGGAACTCCAACCGAGATCCAGAACAATGGAAGATCGATCACTGGCCGTTATCTGAAAGGCACTGAAAAGATCGCCCTGCCGGCAGAACGGCGCACCGACAATAAGCGCCGGTTCATCATTCAAGGTGCCCGGGCAAACAACTTGAAATCAATAGACGTGGAAATACCATTAGGCCTGTTCGTTGTCATAACCGGCGTTTCCGGTTCTGGAAAATCGACCCTTATCGTAGACACGCTCTACCGTGTTCTTGCCCAGCAATATTATCACTCCAAGTATCCACCTGGTGAATACGAAAAGATCATCGGCATGGAGAACATCGACAAGGTCATTAACATCGACCAGTCACCTATTGGCCGGACGCCGCGGTCAAACCCAGGTACTTACACGAGTGCCTGGACCCCGATCCGCGAGCTCTTTAGCAAGCTGCCCGAATCAAAAGTGCGTGGCTACCGTCCGGGAAGATTCTCTTTCAATGTGCCGGGTGGCCGGTGCGAACAATGTGAAGGTGATGGCATACTATGGATCGAGATGCATTTTCTGCCTGATGTTCATATAACATGCGACGCATGCGCAGGCAAACGCTTCAACCGTGAAACACTTGAGATCAGATACCGGGGTAAGAATATCAGTGATATCCTGAATATGTCTGTGACCGAAGCCCTGGAGTTCTTCCAGAACATCCCGCAGATAAAAAGAAAGCTGCAGCTCCTCAATGACGTCGGGCTGGGCTATATCAAGATTGGCCAGTCGGCCACGACACTTTCGGGTGGCGAGGCGCAGCGCATCAAATTGGCCAAGGAACTTTCCAAGATCGCTACGGGCCGTACCTTGTACATTCTCGATGAACCGACCACCGGCTTGCACTTCGAGGACGTCAAACTATTGCTCAAAGTACTCAACCGGCTGGTCGATAAGGGGAATACGGTAATTGTAATTGAGCATAACATGGAAGTCATCAAATGCGCGGACTGGATAATCGATCTGGGTCCTGAAGGCGGTGATGAAGGCGGCAGGGTCGTCTGCGCGGGCCGACCCGAAGAGATCACCAAAGAAAAAAAATCCTACACTGGCCAATACCTAAAAACCCACCTCCCCTAAACCCCGACCTGTCGTAGATCCCGCCCGAGGTTCTGTCGGGGCGGGGCTAGATTCTGTTAACTTTTACCCCCCAAACACCCTATATTTCAATGCTTTTTTCTACGATCTGTCTTTTTGGCAATCTTGCGTTAGATTTTGAAAGGTCGTGGCACAGCTCTAGCACACTATAGTCCCGTTTCATATGCTGGAAATAAACAACAAAAGCGGGGAATCTGGTACAAGCCGAAGGTCTCACTACAGTATCGAGAGAATTGTGATGAATTTCTTGAGAGGAAGAAAGGGGAGTGACGTCCTGGATCACTCCCCTTGTGCTACAACTTTGAGTTCTATCTGACCTTAACCACCTTCTTGGTCACAACACCCTCAATCTCTATGAAGTAGATGCCAGGCTGCATCTTGGTTGGTTCCACGACCCGTCCTGTGATGTCGAAGATTTTGCAGTTCTTGCCATCGGGCAGCTGCAGAGAACCGCGGAGGATGGTCCCAACTATCATATTTTTCTTTTCGATCGGCTTGGAAATCGGTTGTTCCTCTATCCCAACACCGAATGAGTACCAGACGTCGCTTAAGCCACCCGGAGTGGCTATCGATGCGCCCATCACCCACATCTCGTTGTTGTAGACAACCGATGTGTGCCATATTCGCGCTTGCCAGTCAGCTGAACTATCCGCGCACGTCCAGTTAGCACCGTCGGCTGAATACCAGATATCGTTATAGTATTCATCACCTGCACCTCCTATCACCCACATCTTGTTGTCGAAAAGGATTGTGGTGTGTCCCCTCCGTGTGGAAAAATCCGCCGAATCAGTAACCAGCGTCCAATCCGCGCCATTGGTGGAACACCAAACGTCGCTTAAGAAAGCGTTGTTCCGACCAGCCACTAGCCACATCGTGTCATTGAAAACGACCAGCCCGTGAGCGCACCGCAACGGCCAGGGTGGTGAAGAGGATTCACAGGTCCAGTTGACGCCGTCAGGTGAGCGCCAGACGTCCCAGAGCCAAACGTACCAACCACCCCACCCGGCTATCAGCCAAAACTCATCATTATAAACGACTACACGGTGGTCGCTCCGCCCTGCCCACGGTGCTGAATCAACCGCGCACGTCCAGTTAGCGCCGTCGGTGGAGAACCAGACATCGCTTAGTACTGTACCCGGAGGTGAATAGTCTTCACAGCCTCCAGTAAGCCACATTGTATCATCACGCACAACCACATGATGACCGAACCGCGGTGACCAATCCGCTGATGCAGTCGCACAGGTCCATGTACTGCCATCGGTGGAATACCAGACATCATTGGCAACCGAATACAGATTATCATACAAGGCGCCACCCAGAACCCACATTTTGCCGTCATAGACAACCGATGCGTGGGAGGACCTAGGCAACCAGTCAGCCGAATCAATAGCGCAGGTCCAGGTCATTTGAGCGAATGATATTGCAGGAAGAAATGCAAGGGTAGCACCGAGGATCAAAACCATTGCTCTACAGTACCTCATTTCTCCTCCTTTCTTATACGCACTTATATTTCTCTCATCCATGCCTACCTCCTCGTTACTATACACGATGAAGTGCCATTATAAAATACCTGAAAGACATTAGTGAGCAAAAACCCTACCTTATCTTAACTACCTTCTGGACGATCTTCCCGTCTATTTCCAAAAAGTATATGCCAGGAATCATATTTATCGGTTCCACAATCCGCCCCGTTATGTCAAAGGCTCTGCATTTCTTGCCTTCAGGTAGTTGCAGAGGACCGCGGAAGATGGATGTGAAGCGATTTTCATTATCGAAGACGATATTCTTATTCTCTTCCACACCTACATCAGGGCCTAGCTTAACGATCCAAACATCAGCATTACCTGCACCGAATGAACTTGTTTCTCCAACCGCAATACATCCACCGTCACTGGTTTGCAGAACTGAATAAAGGCAGTCATACCCGGGTCCGCCATATACTGCTGTCCAAAGCGTATCACCCAAAGAATCTGTCCTGATGAATACAACATCCTCTGAAGTCTCACCGACCATTATGTAACCTCCATCGAGCGTCTTGTCTAATGAATGTGCGACTCCCTCACAAAAACGTTTTGTCCACAAGGTATCACCGTTTGCATCTGTTCGAATGAGCCAAATATCCCAACTCACACCTCCCCACGAGCTGCCACATGCCGTTAAGGAATCATCACTAGTTTCCAACACATCCGTACCTTTACTGTGGGGACTTCCATATTCCTGATACCATAGCACAGTACCTAGGGTATCTACTTTCGTCAAATAGAATTCATGTGTTGCGCTAAACGAGTTTGTCCCGGCAATGACGAAATTGCCGTCTGATGTCTCCTGCACAGTGTTACCGCCGTTTCCGTTGGTCCAAAGTGTATCACCGAGCGCATCGGTTCTCATCAGAAAAGTCCCGCCCCAG